>ERZ773190.266-NODE-266-length-65410-cov-59.599954_pt1 | contig 65410 bp, 74 predicted proteins | sample MGYA00511111_ERZ773190 | MGnify/ENA primary metagenome ERZ773190 (study PRJEB29015, sample SAMEA2737777) | human gut metagenome | biome: human gut; feature: human-associated habitat; material: faeces | place: China | collected 2012 ... | reverse complement strand
TAAATTCATTTACAATTCCATATTAAATAAAACTTTCGAATAGCACTACAAACCCAAATTTATCTAATTAACCTTAACATAGGAAAATAAAAACTATTTTACAAATGAAAAAGGTGAACATATCCAAGATACATTCACCTAAATTTAGAAGTAATTTTAAAAATATAAACTATTATAATTAAAAATATAAACTATGATACAGACTTTATACACTATGATACAGACTTTAGATTACGATACCGTCACAATGGTCAACTTCATGTTGGATAATTTGAGCAGTCCAACCTGTGAACTTTTCGGTATGTTCCTTAAAATTCATATCAAGGTATTTTACTGTAATATTCTTATATCTTGTTGTAGGTCTTACACCTGACAATGAAAGGCAACCTTCTTCAGTTTCAAACTTACTGCTTTTTGCAGTAATAGTTGGATTAATCATTAACTTAGTGAAACCATTATCGTTGATGGCAATAATTCTTTTCTTAACACCAATCATATTAGCTGCCATACCAACACAAGCATTTCTGTTTGCCTCTAATGTATCCACTAAGTCCATAGCAGTTTTTATATCTGCAATTGTTGCATCAGTTGACTTTTGACCTAAGAAAATAACATCTCTTACAATTTCTCTAACCATAATTACAACTCCTTATAATATGGACAAATGTCTTCATAGTGACCGTCTTTCATCTTAAAGCCACCTTTGATTGTACCTAGCTGAATGAATCCTAGCTTTTCATATAAATGTCTGGCATTTGCATTTGTCTTTACAACTGCATTAAACTGCATAATCTTGAAACCAAGTTTTTTAGCTTGTACCAAACAATCTGTTACCAGCTTTTCGCCAGTATGAAGGTTACGGCTATTCTTCCCTACACAATAACTTGCATTAGCAATGTGTCCACATCTGCCTATATTATTAGGATGAAGAATATACATTCCCATAACTTCATCGGTTTCTTTATTAACTGCCACACCACAATAGGACTGACTGTTGAAAAATCCTTTACCGGAATTATAATCCAAAGTTTCTTCTTGTGGAAATGCAATACCGTCAATTACTACATCATTCCAAATTTTCACCATACCATCAATATGGCTTTCATCAAACTTCTTTAATACAATCTCCATTTTTACTGGGAAACAGCAATACGCTTACTTCTCCATTTGCCACCTTTCCATCTAATAATCATCATTATACCTCTGAACAATTCATCAGCTGCAAAAGCAATCCATAGTCCATAAATACCAAGACCAAGGACTACTGCAAATACATATGAACCTAATACACTAATAAACCACATTGAGAAAATTGCACAACCTGTAGGATAGAATACATCACCTGCACCTCTTAGACAAGCAATCAAAATAATGTTTGTTGTTCTGCCAAGTTCAAGAAAAATATTCATCATCAGTATATTAGAGCCTAGTGTAATAATTTCTTGATTATCGGTAAATACACCCATTAACACCTTACCAAGTAACATACCTATAATTGAAACTGCTATTGTAATAAACAAGCAATTTCTGTAGCCTCTAAAGCCTTGCTTATAGGCATCATCAAATTTCTTAGCACCTACCAAATGACCTATAATAATCTGTGATGCTTGACCTATTGATACTGCAAATATGTAGAAAAACATTGTAATATTCTGCACATATGTTTTAGTAATAAGGTCTGTATCAGTTAAACACTTTAGTACCATTGAAGTAATTACAAGCTGAGAAAGATTGTAAAGGAAACTTTCTAAAGCTGACGGTACACCGATTTTTACTATATTTTTTGTATCACCCTTAGGGAAAGGCTTTAGTAGTTTAAAGATACTAGGCTTTTCTATTTTCTTAAAAAGAACAATAGCAAGTACAATAGTACCAACAAATCTACTGAATGTTGTTGCAATAGCAACACCCATAACACCTAGTCTAGGCATACCAAACAAACCTAAAACAAACACAACATCAAGTACAGTATTGATAATATTCATACCAACAGTTACATACATAGAAATCTGAGTCATACCATGGTTTCTGATAATAACTGCCATAATATTCAGTAGTGCCTGTAGAAATAAAAATCCACCTACAATAGAAAGGTACTGTGAACCAAATTCCAAAATTTGACCTGTAGCACCAATAAAGCTAAGAATAGGTTTGTTAAAGAACATAAGAATTGCACTTATTATTATACCAAAAATTAAGCTAAATGTAATAGAAAGTGCTGCAATTCTTGATGCACCTTTCTTGTTACCTGCACCAAGTGATTGAGAAATCAAAACTGCACTTGCACCGGAAATAACTGTAAATACTATTGTTACAATAGAAACTGCTTGGTTAGCAGTATTTACAGCAGATGCTGCCAGATCATCATACTTACTAAGTACAAACACATCGATAAAGCCCAGCAACATAAACAATGCTGTTTCTATAAATATAGGCCAGGCTAAGCTAAATAATTTTAATTCTTTTTTATTTTCCATACAAAAATCCCTCACATACAAATTTAAATCATTATATCATAGCATAATATATTTTTCTATACAAATAATCAAATAATTTCAAATTTCTGCAAAATATTTCAGCTTATATTTATTGTATTGGAAATTTGTACAACACCTATGCCCTACTATTATGCAAAACAGAAATTCTAATAAAATATTGCATAAAATAAAAAGAAAGTATTGACATCTTAAAAAACTAAGAATATAATATAACCATCATATGAACAGATATTCATATTTTCATATGTTCATATAATCAATTAAGAAGGTGAATATAATGGAAACTACTTCTACACATAGTGAGCATAAAGTCCTTATGGAACAGGCAGTAAAGAACTTACCACCGGAAGAGAAGGTTATGCCACTGGCTGACTTCTTCAAAGTTTTTGGAGATAGCACAAGGTTAAAGATTATTGGCATATTAAGACACACTTCCCTATCGGTATGTTGTATTGCTGATTGTTTAGGAATGGAACAAAGTGCAATTAGCCACCAGCTAAAGGTACTTAGAAATAATCATATTGTTAAAGTTGAGAAAAAGGGTAAACAAAGTTTTTACAGTCTTGACGACTTACATGTTGAACTTTTATATCAAATGGGACTTGAACATATTATGGAGGATGACTAATGGATAAATTCAAAGCACCTGAAGTTCACTGCACTTGTGGACATTGTCATGACGAAAAGGAAGAAAAGCACCATCATCACCACCATGATGAATGTTGTGAACATGAACATCACCATCACGATGATTGTTGTGAACACGAACATCACCATCACGATGAATGTTGCGAACACGAACATCACCATCACGATGATTGTTGCGAACACGAACATCACCATCACGATGATTGTTGTGAACACGAACATCACCACCATGATGATTGTTGTTGTGAACACGAACATCACCACGACGGATTACACGCAGATATACATTGTGGTTGTGGACATTGCCACGATGATGAAGATGAGCATGAAGAAAAAGAAGAAAGCAAAGGCCTTGAACTTGGCTTATTAATCGGTTCTGCTGTACTGACTTTAGTGGCATTTATTCTACATTTAACAATTGACATAAACCCTATTGCACTTGGCATTATGTGTGGCATAGCAACACTTGCTTGTGGTTATGAAACATTTATTGAGGGTATTAAGTCATTATTCAAACTAAAACTTGACGAAACAACCTTACTTGCAATTGCAGTAGTTGCTGCTTTCTGTTTAGGGGAATTTACTGAGGCAGCATTTGTTACATTACTGTTCCAGCTAGGTGAATTTCTTGAGGACTTTGCAGTTAAGAAAAGTCAAAAGAGTATTGAGTCATTGGCAGAAATCAGACCCGATACTGCTATCCTTGTTACACCTGAGGGTGAAAAGGAAGTACCGGCCGAAAAAGTTCCTGTTGGTAGCACAATTCTAGTTAAGCCTTATGAGAGAATTCCTCTTGACGGTGTAATTTGTGAAGGTTCTTCTGCTATTGATACATCAACAATTACCGGTGAGAGTATTCCTCTTGATGGTGTTGTTGGTACTGATGTTATGAGTAGTATGCAAAACGGTGAAAGTGTAATCAAAATTACAACTACTAAAACTGCTGATAACTCTGCTGCATCTCGTATTCTTAAGATGGTACAAGACAGTCAGCAAAACAAAGGTGACTCTGAAAAGTTCATCACTAGATTTGCAAGAGTATATACACCTATTGTAGTTGTTATCGCTATTCTTGTTGCAGTTATTCCAACTATATTTGGTGGTACATTCTCAGTATGGCTATACAGAGCATTAGTTTGCTTAGTTGCCTCTTGCCCATGTGCTATTGTTATTTCAGTACCACTTGCATTCTTTGCCGGTATTGGTGGTGCAAGTAAAAGAGGTATTATGATTAAGGGTGGCAAATACATTGAATCAGTTGCAAAGGCAGACTGCTTTGTGTTTGATAAAACAGGAACACTAACTAACGGTAAAATCAAGGTTACTAAGGTAACAAGCTATGGTGAAATGTCTGAAAATGATATTCTAAAATTCTCTGCTACTGCTGAAGAATACAGTGCTCACCCTATTGCACAAGCTATTAAGCAAAAGGCTAAGTTAGAAAATGTTGAAACATTAAAAGCTGACGATTATCAAGAAAAAGCCGGTAATGGTGTTACTGCTATTATTGACGGCAAAAACTACACAGTAGGTCATATTGGACTACTAAGTGAAGAAGATAAAAAGAAAATTACTGATGACACATCAGTATTCTTACTAATTGACGGCAAGTTAGTTGGTGGTATTACAGTTAATGATACAATCAGAACCGAAACACCTAAGGTACTAAAAAATCTAAAAGAACTTGGTGCAAAGGACCTTGTAATGCTAACAGGTGACAACAAAAAGAAAGCTGAAAGTGTTGCAAAGTTAACAGGTATCACAAAGCTATTTAGCAACCTACTTCCAAACGAAAAAGTTAAGCATATGGAAGAATTAAAGAAAAGTCACAAGGCTACAGTATTTGTTGGTGACGGTATCAATGATGCACCGGTAATTGCACTAGCTGACTGTGGTGTTGCAATGGGACTTGGCAGTGATGCAGCTATTGAAGCAAGTGATGCAGTTCTTTCTGACGGTACACTAAAGTCACTACCTACAATGGTAAAAACATCACGAAGAATTATGAATACAATAAGAGCCGTTATTACTTTTGCACTTGTTGTTAAGGCACTTGTTATTGTACTTGCTATCTTTGGTATTGCACCAATGTGGCTGGGTGTTCTAAGTGATACAGGTTTATCAATGATTTGTATTCTTTATGCAATGCGACTACTAAAGCCAAAGGATTAATATAATTACAAGAATAATTCTATATTAGAATTAATTTCATATTACCCCCTAAGGAGCAGTTCATACTGCTCCTTATTGTTTGTGTAAAATATACAAATTATAGTTTCAATTTTCTATCTAATATTTGGTAATTGGATTTCACTTCTATAAAATCTATGATATAATTACATTAAAGAGTAAGTTTTAAGCAATTATATATAACAATAAATTTTCTAAAAATTTTTCGAAATTATGTAACCTTTTGTTAAGTTGAAAAGTGTTATATATAGAAGAGGTAATTAGACTGTCAATGTTCGTGATTTATTGACAGTATTAATCAGAAAGGTTTAAAAGGTAGTCCGATGGCTAGATAATTATTGTGGAATGTTACATTTGATTATAAAGGAGGATTAACTATGAAAAAATTATTATCTATTTTATTATCCGTAATTATGGCAATGTCTGTTATCATTATTCCTACTTCTGTTTCTGCTAAAAAGGCTAAAACAGTTCCTAACACATATGTTCCTAGTGATATGGACGAAACCGGTGTGATTGGAGTAAATGTTCCTAATAAGGGTATCGTTTATAAAGAAACCTATAAGTTAGTTTTAAAAAAGACTAACGGAAAATTAGTTACACTAGATAAATATAATAGAACTAGCAATTCTGTTAGTACCTATTATATAAGAGGTAACAGTGTATATTATGGATATAGAGATAAGGCTAAGAAAAACTACAAGTCTCAAATTAGAAAAGTTGACCTTGACGGTAAAAATAAAACTACTCTATATTCAAAAATATATGCTAATGGTGATGCATTTTATCTAATCGGTGGTTATGGTTCAGGTGTTATTTTTTCTGAAAAAATTTATAATAAGAAAAATAAGACCTACACATATATTGTTAAAATGATAAGAAACAAAAAGGTTACTACCCTATTTAAAGTAAATAGCAAAAAGAAAGTTGATTTTAAAATCTTTAGTGGTAAAGTTTTTTACAACAATAAGTCTTATGACCTTGCAAAAGGTAAATCAACAAGTTATGTTGCTAAAAGAATTTATATTACAAAAAATTATATGTACTATATAAACAAGAACAACAACCTTAAGAGCCTAGACAAAAAAGATGTAAGAAGAATTGTTACAAAGAATGTTTATAAGTATTATAATGCTAACCATAGTAATGATGTTGTATATAGTAAGTTGAATAAGAATAAAGAAGAAGTTTTTTATCATAGAGCCGGTACGAGTAAAGAAAACAAGCTATGTACTTGGGGTGATATTTATAAAACTGCAACTAATTATAAAACTTCACCAAAAGTATTAAGATATTATAAAGATGCATTATTACACAATGGAAAATTTTATCTAAGCTTTACTGTTCTAGGCAGTGATCCACTTTACGATACTTCTTATATTACTGAAGTTAATTTAAAGAATGGAAAACCTATAATTTATGAAAAGGAAGAATTTACTGCTTATATATCTATGTGGACATTCAACAATAAACTTGAATATCAAGGATATGGAACAGAAAATGACGGATATGATAGTGATGATTAGAATTAATAACAATAAGATTTACTTCTAAGTAGGATACAAACTTTCGTCCAATTATTATAAAATCAAATAAATTAACTTGAAAACAATAAGGAGCAGTTCATACTGCTCCTTATTGTTTGTGTAAAATATACAAATTATAGTTTCAATTTTCTATCTAATATTTGGTAATTCCACTTTTTTTATAAAAAATATATGTTATAATTATTATAAGGAATATATTTTTATCATATATACAATTTTAAATAAAGATTTTTAAAAATACTATAAATTTATGTAACCTTTTGCTAAGTTAAAAAGTGTTATATATAGAAAGGTAATTAGACTGTCAATGTATGGAAAATTTTTGACAGTATTAATTGGAAAGGTTTAAGAGGTAGTCCGATGGCTAGATAATTATTGTGGAATGTTACATTTGATTATAAAGGAGGATTAACTATGAAAAAATTATTATCTATTTTATTATCCGTAATTATGGCAATGTCTGTTATGATTATTCCTACTTCTGTTTCTGCTAAAAAGGCTAAAACAGTTCCTAATACATATGTTGCAGACTGGTGTGATAATCCTAGTATTAAAGGAATATATGTTCCAAATAAGGGTACTGTATATACATATTCTGATTCATCTCAGACTGTATTACGCTTAACTAAAATTAATGGAAAAACTATAATTCTTGACAAATGTAAAAGAAATGATGAGGGTAACGATAGAAATATTTATGGTTACTATGTAAGAGGCAGTAAAGTTTATTATTGCTTTATGAAAGAAAGAAAAAAAGATACACTATATCAATTCAAAACAGTTGACCTAAATGGTAAAAATAAAAAAACTGTTTGTTCTGTATCATCAGTAGCAGATTATTTTGATATTATCGGTGGATATGGCTCCGGTATTGTTTTTTATGAAAAAAAATACGACAAAAAGAAAAACAAAGTTCTTAACACTATTAAAATGTTTAGATACAAAAAGGTAAATACACTTATCAAATTCTACACACCTATTTCTTTCTCAAGTATAAATATTTTTGGTGGTAAGATTTTCTACAATAATAAAGCTTATGATTTAGCAAAAGGTAAATCAACAAGTTATGTTGCTAAAGAAATCTATGTTACAAAAAATTATATGTATTACATTAACAAGAACAATAACCTTAAGAGTTTAGACAAAAATGGTGTAAGAAGAATTGTTGCAAAGAAAGTTAGATATTATTATTGCTCTGACAACAACAAAACTGTCATTTACAGTAAACTAAACCGAGATAAAAAAGAAGTTTTTTATCAAAAAACAGGTACAAACAAAGAAATCAGACTTTGTTCTGAAAATGATATTAAAAATCTTGTAGGAAAATCTGATAAGAATATGTTTGTAGTAGGCACAGCTATATTACACAAAAACAAAGTTTATTTCACAACGAGCGAAGGAAAAGCTGATAAAACATACGGAGTTCTAGTTCTTCCTGATTATAATGTTAAATATAGTCATATTGTTACTGTGGGCATAAAAGGTGGAACTCCTAAGATTTATTATAAAGCACCTTATTCATACGAAATTAATACATATATTTTCAATAATACTTTCAAATATAATCTATACGATCCATTTGATACAGATATTATTGACGATTAAATGAATAGTATTATAGCAAAATGGTCTGTAGAAATACAGACCATTTACTTTTACTTAATTATACATTCTAAGAAAAAATACTTATAAAAAATTACAAAATTATGTAACCTTTTGCTAAGTTAAAAAGTGTTATATATAGAAAGGTAATTAGACTGTCAATGTTCGTGATTTATTGACAGTATTTATTTTGAAAGGTTTAAAAGGTAGTCCGATGGCTGGATAATTATTGTGGAATGTTACATTCGATTATAAAGGAGGATTAACTATGAAAAAATTATTATCTATTTTATTATCCGTAATTATGGCAATGTCTGTTATGATTATTCCAACTTCTGTTTCTGCTAAAAAGGCTAAAACAGTTCCTAATACTTATGTTGCAACATATGATGATATATTAAATTTCAGCAAAGGTACAATAACTACTGGTTTTTGGGGACCATTTGCTTATTACAAGAATAGTGGAAATAAATATATTACTCTTGATAAGTATGATACCCCATATGGATATGAAGGTATTTTGGGATATTATGTTAGAGGAGATAAGGTATATTACTGTATAAAGAAAGAAATTTTTAATGACTATCTATATCAAATCAAAACAGTTGACCTTAACGGAAAAAACAAAAAGGTTCTTTATAAAGTAAAGGAAAGCAAAATCAGTAATGTTCTATTATTAGGTGGCTATGGTTCCGGTGCTATTTTCTATGAAAAAACATACAACAAAAAAGTTAATAAATTTTGCTATACTGTTAAATTATTCAGAAACAATAAGCTTACTACACTTTTTAAAGTGTATAGCAATAATCTAACAAACATTAATGTATTTAACGGTAAAATTTATTATCAAAACAAAGCCTATAACCTTGCTAATGGTAAAAAGACAACATTTACTGCAAAAGAGATTTATGTTACAAAGAACTATATGTACTATATAAACAAGAACAACAATCTTAAGAGCCTTGACAAAAAGGATGTAAGAAGAATTGTTACAAAAAATGTTTATAAGTACTATAACTCTAATAACGGTAGTAGTGTTATTTATAGTAAGCTAAATAGCAAAAAAGAAGAAGTATTTTATAAGCGTACAGGTACTGATAAAGAATATAAACTTTGTGCTATAAGTGATATATATAAAGCAACCAACACATCCTATACAGGAAAGAAACGCTATTGGATTAATGATGCTTTATTCTATAATAACAAGGTATATATTAATATCTCTCTTGATGGTTCATACTACATTGTTAATGTAAAAACCAGAGGTAGCAAACCATCTGTATTCTTTAAGACTACAAATAAAGATTATTATATTGATATGTATATGTTTGGTAACAAATTAGTATATCATGAGTGCGACCCTAATAGTTATATTATTGATGATTAGTTAATAATTTATTAGAGAAGTATTGTAATAATCTAAATCAATAATTAACTGCATTCTACTTAACAGTAGGATGCAGTTTTTTTCGTCATTAAATAAAAGTGAAATAAAGTAAACCACCTTGAAAATAATGTTGAAAAAACATATAATGGATAAGGTGGTGATTGAAAATGTACTACACAATATTAGATGGAAAAGTTATAAGAACCGAGCATAAAGAAGAAAGTTTGATTACAGTTTCAAAACTTAAAGAAGGTGTGAATCCATTTGTTGCACATAGTGAGCAACTATCTGACGACTATATGGCATCAAGAACATACAGTAGGTTTGAAAGCTATGATGGCTTTGACCTTATATGCATTAACCACATTCACATTGAAAATTTACAAGATGAAATCAATCCCGTATATATAATTATTACTAACGGTCACCTTGACTTTTATTCAACTGACTACAACTATGTTATTTCTGTTATGGATGAAATGAAGTCCTTCCCTAACGGTTTCAATATTAATACAGTACTGTTTCACTTTATGATGAGAATTATTCGTGGTGACTTAATTCACCTTGAGGATATTGGTGCAGAACTTAGACAGTTTGAGTCTGAAATTTTTGACAATAATATTGATGAGCATATGGCAAAGAAAATGCTTATTATCAAAAAGCACCTTATGAAAATTGAAATGTACTATGAATTACTGCTTAACCTAGTAGCTGACCTTTCAGAAAACAGAAATGGTTTTTATAGCAAATCAACATTAAAAAAGTTTTCACTAATTGACAGTAAGCTGGACAGACTATATTCTAAGACAAATAACCTGCTTAGTTACGCATCAGAAGTTTGGAGTACATATCAATCTCAGGTTGACCTTGAACTTAACAAAACTATGAAAATTCTAACAATCATCACTGTTATTGTTTCACCTTTGACTTTAATTGCCGGTTGGTACGGTATGAACCTACAAATGCCTGAATTTCACTACCAATACAGTTATCCTATTGTAATTGCACTATGCATTGTTATTGTGGTGGGCAGTATAATTTTCTTTAAAAAGAAAAAGTGGTTCTGATTTTACACATAATTTAATAAGCCATATATGAAAAAGCCTCTAACTAAAAAAGTTAGAGGCCTTTTCTATAAGAGGTAGGAACAAAAGAAATATAAAATTATCTTTTTTAACATTTATTCATTTTAATTCTTTGGAGGAATATAATTAGATTAGGGATAAATAAAGTTCCTTAATTTCTTCAACAGAAGTTTCTCTTGGATTACCCGGACGACAAGCATCATCATAAGCACTTTGTGCTAAGAAGTCAACATCCTCAGGCTTTACAATATCCTTTAGATTTTCAGGGATACCAACATCTTGAGAAAGCTGTTTTACTGCATCAACTGCTGCCTTTCTTGCTTCTTCAAGTGACATATCGTCAACACCTGTAACACCCATTGCTTTTGCAATATTTCTATACTTTTCACCTGTAGCAGGTGCGTTATATTCCATAACTGTTGGTAGAATAATAGCATTAGCTACACCATGAGGTGTATCATAAACTGCACCTAGTGGGTGAGCCATTGAGTGTACAATACCAAGACCAACATTTGAGAAACCCATACCGGCAATGTACTGACCAAGAGCCATACCTTCTCTGCCCTCAGGTGTATTTTCTACTGCACCACGAAGGTTATTGGAGATAATTTCAATTGCCTTTAGGTGGAACATATCACTAAGTTCCCAAGCACCGGCAGTAATATAACCTTCAATTGCATGAGTTAGAGCATCCATACCGGTAGCAGCAGTTAGTCCCTTAGGCATTGAGCTCATCATATCAGGGTCAACAACTGCAACAACAGGAATGTCGTGTACATCAACACAAACCATCTTTCTGTTCTTCTCAGTATCTGTAATAACATAGTTAATAGTTACTTCGGCAGCAGTACCGGCAGTTGTAGGAACTGCAATAATAGGAACACACTTGTTCTTTGTTGGGGCTACACCCTCTAGAGAAACAACATCGGCAAATTCAGGGTTCTTGATAATAATACCGATAGCCTTTGCAGTATCCATTGATGAACCACCACCAATAGCGATAATACAATCAGCACCTGAAGCCTTGAAAGTTTCAACACCTGTCTTTACATTTTCAACAGTTGGGTTAGCCTTAATCTTGGAATAAATTTCATAATCAATAGAATTTGCATCCAAAACATCTGTAACTTTCTTAGTTACATTAAACTTAATAAGGTCAGGGTCAGAACAAACAAAGCACTTCTTAAAGCCTCTGCCCTTTACTTCTGTAGCAATCTCTTGAATTGCACCCTTACCGTGATAACTTGTTTCATTTAAGACAAATCTATTTGCCATATTAAACACTCCTTATAAAAAATATATCGTATCAAAATATTTATTGTCTATATTGTACACCTTTATTTTGCATTTGTCACTAGTTTTTTACAAATTTTTTCATTTTCAACCTGAAAATTATGTGAAAAGCACATATAAGCACCTTGTAACTAACAATGTAAAATGATAAAATAATAATAGAAACTAAGGAGGTATTTATAATGGAAACATTACAAGCTATAAAATCAAGAAGAAGTATCAGAAAGTTTAAGTCAGATATGATTCCAAAGGATGTTTTGGATAAAATTATTGAAGCCGGAACATATGCACCTACCGGCAGAGGTGCTCAGTCCCCTATTATTATTGCAGTTACTAACAAGGAAGTTAGAGATAAGCTATCCAAAATGAATAGCATTATTATGGGTAAGGATGAAAACTTTGACCCATTCTACAATGCACCTGTATGCTTAATTGTACTTGCTAACAAGGAAAAACCTACTTATATCTATGATGGTACTTTGGTTATGGAGAACCTTATGTTAGCTGCACATGACTTAGGTATTGGTTCATGTTGGATTCACAGAGCAAAGGAAGAATTTGAAAGTGAAGAAGGCAAAGAACTGTTAAAGTCACTTGGCATTAGTGGTGACTATGAGGGTATCGGTCATTGTGTATTAGGTTATGCAGATTGTGAAGAACCTACACCGGCTAAAAGAAAAGATGACTATGTTTATTATATAGACTAATTTTCATTCAAGGAGAATAGTATGCAAGTTTTGATGATTAATGGCAGTCCCAGAGTTAACGGCAACACCTCTATTGCACTTAACGAAATGGAAACTATTTTTAAGAAAAACCATATTGAAGTTAACACAGTACAAATCGGCAATATGGATATTAGAGGTTGTACTGCTTGTGGTTATTGTTATGAAAAAGGCAAATGTATCTTTGATGATGAAGTAAACAAAATTGCACCTATGTTTGAAAAGGCAGACGGTCTTGTTATTGCAAGTCCTGTTTATTATGCATCAGCTAATGCAACACTAATTGCATTTTTAGACAGACTATTCTATAGTACTCACTTTGATAAAAGTATGAAAGTGGGTGCCAGTGTTGTATGTGCTAGACGAGGTGGTTGTTCAGCTACATTTGATGAACTGAACAAGTACTTTACAATTTCAAATATGCCTGTTGCACCAAGTCAATACTGGAACAGTATTCATGGCAGAGAAAAAGGTCAAGCAGACCTTGACCATGAGGGTAAACAGACTATGAGGGTTCTTGCTCAGAATATGACATTTCTTATGAAAAGTATTGAACTTGGCAAAAAGGAATTTGGACTTCCAAAGTATGAAGAAAGAATTTTCACACACTTTATCTAATGGTTTAAAATTTATAAAGTAAAAGGGTGGACAATTTGTCCACCCTATTTCTTTGCAATATTTTTACTTACCGATTGCATCCTTATATTCACTTTTTGTTAGTTCTTCACTACCATATAGAGTGAATGGATAATCAGTATCACCATTATTTCTTACAACACCGGCATGATTGTATCTTAGTTTCTTTGCAGTATTGTCATAATAAGTATAGTAAACATTTAGTGCATTACCGTCATCTGTGATAATCTTTTCAATCTTATAACTATGGTTATAAGCATCACCTGATGCCGGATTATCAGTGTAGAACTTATTATTCTTTAGCTTGTAAGCACCATCATATTTACTACTGCTTACATCTTTACCAAATACACTCTTTACTGCTGTAACAACATCATCTTTCTTAATATAGAAACCGTTGCTGTCTTTCTTAAAGTCACCCACAAGGCTCTTTGCGTTTTCATCATTTGCTGAGTTAGTAGCTGAATTGATACACATATCAATTAAGTCACTTGCTGATGCTGATACAAAGTTAGGTGTATGGTGGCTATCAGTTGGAAGTAATAAGCTAATCATCTTTACTGTTTCAGCATTAGTTAGCTTTGCCTTATCAGGGTCAACTGTTGTTGGTACTGTTGAAGTTGGAGTAGTTGTAGATGTATTAACTGTGGTACTCTGAGTAGTTGTTTCAGGCTTAATAATTGGGTCATCGCTATAATTGTAATCATAGAACAAGTAACCTGCTACTGTTAAAGCAATAACAACAATAAATACTACAACACCGATACCGATTTTGAAACCAAAGCTTTTGCCTTTCCTTTCAAAGTCATCATCATCAATATCCATAGCATGAGATGGTACATCATAATTGCTTTCAACATCAAGATTATCACTATCAGTACTAGCACCAAGTTCATAAGTATCAAGTGGTACATCAAGAGTAAGTGTTGATTCCTTAATTTCTTCTGTAGGAATAACCTTAGTTGCCTCTACATTTTCAGATTTATTTTCTTCAGTAGAATTATCTTCCTTATCGGATAATTCTTCTACCTTTACATCTTCAATGTTTTCTTTAGTATCTGTATCTTCTTTATTTTCTTCTTCGGTAGGTTCATCATCAACATCTACAGGTGCTAAAGAACTAATGTCCTTTACATTAATAGGTGCTACTGCTTCATCGGAATTTTCCTTTGGTTCTTCCTTAGGTTCATCCTTTGGTTCTTCTTTCTTAGAGTTAACAACCGGTACATTATCTTCTTCTGTAGCAGTGCTATTTTCTAATATAGAATTAAGAAGTGACTTATCATCAAATTCACCCTTAATGTTATTAAAACTTTCAAATAAAAGTAGTAAGTAAGAAATAGGTGCAAGACCATAAGTATTTGTACCCTTTTTCTGTAATGCTTCTACTTGCTTTTCAACTGCCATCTTACCTGTGTTAAGTCTATCCTTAACTGTGTTTTCTGAACAGCCTGTACCATGAGAAATTTCCTTAATACTTAGCTTGTTGTAGTAGAAAATAACAATTGTCATTCTCTGTTCAACAGATAAAGCACCTAGGATTTTGTCGATATATTCCTTAGCCTTTTTCTCACCAACAAGTTTGTTAGGTAATTCCTTGAGCATTTCAGGAATAAACTCAACTTCTTCATCTTCACCGTCTGATACAGGGAAAGAATCTACAACAGTATCCTTTAGCTGGTTGATTGTACGGTAAATTGCAATCTTGTCAATCCAAGAAGAAAATCTATCGGGATGGCTAAGTCCTGATAGGTTGCTAAAGCCTAGAACATAGCTGTCTTTCATTACTTCATTAATGCTATCCTTAGGACAACCTGCAAACTTAACTGTCTTGTACATATCCTTATATGTTAGTTTATAAAGGAATGATAAAGACTCCTTGTTACCATCAATGGCACTATTAACTATATCGGTAGTAACCTTGTTGTTAGTGCCACACACTTTACAAAACATTTCACTACCGTTTATTTTCTTACCACATTTAACGCAGTTCATAAAATATCCTCCTGCTTAAAAACTTTTCTCTATTCTCTATAATATCTAAACTATTTAATAACTATATCATTAACCTTTGGCATCATACCAAGTCTTGCCTACTGCTGAGTCAGCAACAAGTGGCACAGAAAGTGACACTGCCTTTTCCATTTCTTCTTGAAGAATCATTGCAACTCTCATTGACTCATGACTTGGACACTCAACAATAAGTTCATCGTGTACTTGCAGTACAAGTCTTGCCTCAAGGTTTTCTTCCGTTAAACGCTTATCAACCTTAATCATTGCAATTTTGATAATATCTGCTGCTGTACCTTGGATTGGAGCATTTCTTGCTACTCTTTCGCCAAAAGCTCTTGTCATTCCGTTACTTGCAGAAAGTTCAGGCAAATATCTTCTTCTGCCAAATACAGTTTCAACATAACCTGTATCTTTTGCCTTTTCTACAACATCGTGCATATACTTATCAATACCACTGTAATGCTTTAGGTAGGACTCAATATAATTCTTAGCCTCTTTATTGGTTACACCAATATCCTTAGCCAAAGAATAAGCACCGATACCGTAAACAATACCGAAGTTAACTGCCTTTGCCCTACTTCTCATTTCACCGGTAACAAAGTCAAGTGGCATATTGAAAACCTGACTTGCAGTAATTGCGTGAATATCTTGATTATTCTTAAAAGCATCAATCATATTCTTGTCACCGGAAATATCGGCTAATACTCTAAGTTCAATTTGGCTATAGTCGGCATCAACAAGTACCCAACCTTCTCTTGCAGTAAAGAACTTTCTCATTTCTCTACCAAGTTCGGTTCTTACAGGAATGTTCTGTAGGTTAGGTTCTGTTGAGCTAATTCTACCGGTTCTGGTTTCTGTCTGATTAAATGATGAGTGAATTCTGCCGTCATCACCGATAACCTTTAACAATCCCTCACAATAAGTAGAATTTAGCTTACTTAATGTTCTGTACTGTAGCACCATACTGACTACAGGATGCTGATTCTTTAGACTTTCCAATACATCAGCACTTGTAGAATAACCTGACTTAGTCTTTTTCTTACAAGGCAAAGCTAAATCTTCAAATAATGCTACACCAAGTTGCTTAGGAGAATTAATATTAAATTCTCTCCCTACAGAATTATATATCTCTGACTTAAGATTTTCAATATTTTCTTTCAACATTTTGCCAAAATCTTCAATTCCTTGCTTGTCAACTGCAAAACCTAGGTTCTCCATTCTGGCTAGTACATTTGAAAGTGGAATTTCAATTTCATTAAGCAACTTTTTTTGATTACACTGTTCTATTTTCTTTTCAAGAATATTACACAAATCAATCATTGGTGCAATATTACATAGGAATTCATCTTCACCATCATAAGTTTCAACTTCATATTCACCGTTTAACTTATCAATATCATATGAACTTGAATTAGGATTCAACAAATATGATGCTAAAGTAATATCAAAAACAAGGTTCTTGATTTCAAAACCGGTTTTATCAGCATAAGCAAATAATTCTTTTGAAGAATAAACATACTTTTTGTTTTCACTTTTTAGTACAGTATCAACATCAGTAGTTTTGATGATTTCATTTTCTTCTATTATATATAGATAGTCAATATCACCTTTACTTTTGCTATTACTATAAATATACAATTCTTTGCCTAATAAATCAATGGTATTTTTTTCATTTAAAGAATATTTTTTCTTTTCTTTAGGAGTTTCCTCTGCTGACTCAACTTCTTTTAGCTTAAACTTATCTATTAAGGAAAAAAGTTCTAGTTTTGCCATCATTCTTGATGCCTCATCCGGCTGAGTACAATTTACAAGATAATGATTAATATCAGTATCAATAGGAATATCAAGCTTGATTTCACCTAACATTCGTGACATATAGGCACTGTCTTTGTTTTCACGAAGTTTCTTCCTCATACCATCTTTAATATCAATAGTATCTAGGTTTTCATATATATAGTCAAGGTTATTAAATCTTTGGATTAAGTCACCTGCACCCTTAGGTCCAATACCGGGAACACCGGGAATACAGTCTGATGAATCACCTTGAATAGCTTTAATCTCAATAAGCTGTCTTGGTGTTACACCATAGTCCTCCATAATCTTCTTTTCATCATAAAGTATAGCATTAGCCTTGCCACCTTTAGTGGATGCAAGTCTTACTGTTACCTTATCATTAATAAGTTGAAGTGAATCTCTATCCCCTGTAGCAAGTACACATTCATCACCATTAACCTTACAAGTATGAGAAAGTGTACCCAGAATATCATCAGCCTCATAACCCTCCTTAGTTATAATAGTATAGCCAAGTAAAGTTAATAAGTCCTTTAAAGGTTGCAACTGCTGATGTAGTTCTTCAGGCATACCTTTTCTGTTAGATTTGTACCCATCATATGCTTTGTGTCTAAAGGTTGGTGCTTTTAAGTCAAAAGCAATAGCCACAGCATCAGGGGTAACATCTTCCTGTATTTTAAGTAGCATTGTTAAAAAGCCATATATTGCATTAGTAAACTGACCATCTTTTGTAGTCAATAATCTTATTCCATAGAAAGCTCTGTTTAGAATTGAATTTCCGTCAACAACTAAAAGTTTCATATATACTTCCTTTCAAAAGTTCTAACTTACATTATAATATAGAAACACAAATGTTTCAAGAATGATTAAAGTTTTTGTGAAACTATATATTGTGGTGTATGTTATATATTGCCACAAAGGTAAGATGTTTATTTCCTAATAAGAATATTATACTTTAACTATTGAACATTTTACAACGCCTATACTATATATTGTGTGTTTACAATTTTGTAACACAATCTATTGTAAATCCCATAAATTCTAGGATTTATAAAATTACATAAAATTTATTCGTTAAATTGGTAATAATAACGGTTGACTTAACACAATATATGGCATATACTAATAAAGCACGAAAAAAACAAACATTTTATTTATTTTTAATTTACATAAGGTAATTTGATGATTTTGTTTTACAATATATGATATTTTACATGGGAGGAACGAAATGATTACTGAAATCACCAAGAGAGATGGTAGAAAAGAACCATTTGAAATTGAAAAAATAACTAATGCGATTTTTAAGGCAGCACAGGCAATTGGTGGCTCAAACTATGAAGAAGCTGAGGATTTAGCCAACAAGGTATGCGACTATATTGAAAATGTTGAGAAAATTCCTGCACCAACAGTTGAACATGTACAGGATACTGTTGAAAAGATGATGATTGAAAACGGTCATGCAAGAACAGCTAAGGAGTTCATTCTTTACAGAGCTGAAAGAACAAGACATAGAGAAATGAACACAAAGCTAATGAAGATTTATGAGGACCTAACTTTTAAATCAGCTAAAGATAATGATGTTAAGAGAGAAAATGCTAACATTGACGGTGATACTGCAATGGGCACTATGCTTAAGTATGGTAGTGAAGGTGCTAAGCAGTTCTACAAAATGTACATTCTTAACCCTAAACATGCTAAGGCTCACGAAGATGGTGACATTCATATTCATGACCTTGACTTCTTAACACTAACAACTACTTGTTGTCAGATTGACCTTGTAAAGCTATTTAAGGGTGGTTTCTCTACAGGTCACGGTTATCTAAGAGAACCTAATGATATTGCTTCTTACTCAGCACTTGCTTGTATTGCTATTCAGAGCAACCAAAACGACCAGCACGGTGGTCAGTCAGTACCTAACTTTGATTACGGTATGGCTCCGGGTGTTAAGAAAACTTATGTTAAGCTATATCGTCAGAACCTAGCAAGAGCTATTGAACTTTTGGCAGAAGTTGATGACATTGACGAAACAGTTGCTACTGCAAGTGAAATTATTGAAAAGGCAAAAGAAATCAGTGGTGACCAACCTTCTCTACAGGCAGGTGAAGAATATGCTAAGGCTGAACTTCCAATTCTTGTAGAAATGTATGGTGAACAAATTGGTGGTAAAATTCAGAGATTTGCTAAGAAGCATGCTGAAAAGGAAATTGACCGTTCAACATATCAGGCAATGGAAGCACTTATCCACAACCTAAACACAATGCATTCAAGAGCAGGTGCTCAGATTCCATTCTCATCACTAAACTATGGTACTGACACAACTCCTGAAGGCAGACTTGTTATTAAGAACATCCTTCTTGCTGAAGATGCAGGTCTTGGTAACAACGAAACTCCTATCTTCCCTATCCACATTTTCAAGGTTAAGGAAGGTGTTAACTATAATCCGGGTGACCCTAACTATGATTTATTCAAGTTAGCTATGAAGGTTTCTGCTAAGCGTCTATTCCCTAACTTTAGCTTTATTGATGCTCCATTTAACCTACCTTACTATAAGCCTGGTCATCCTGAAACAGAAATTGCATATATGGGTTGCCGTACAAGAGTTATGAGCAATGTTTACGACCCAACAAGAGAAATTACATACGGCAGAGGTAACCTATCATTTACTTCTATCAACCTACCTAGACTTGCAATTCTTGCTAACAAGAACATTGACTTCTTCTTTGAACAGCTAGACAGAATGGTTGACCTTGTTACTGACCAGCTACTGGAAAGATTTGAAATTCAGTGTCAGAAAAAGGTTCTTAACTACCCATTCCTAATGGGACAAGGTATTTGGCTAGACTCAGACAAGCTAAACCCTAATGATGAAGTTAGAGAAGTTCTAAAGCATGGTACACTAACTTGTGGTTTCATTGGTCTTGCTGAATGTCTAAAGGCTCTTACAGGTAAGCACCACGGTGAAAGTGAAGAAAGCCAAAGACTTGGTCTTGAAATTGTTGGTTACATTCGTAAGAAGATGAACGAAGCTACTGAAAAGTATCACCTAAACTTCTCAGTTATTGCTACTCCTGCAGAAGGTCTATCAGGTAGATTTGTTCGTATTGATAAAGAAAAGTTCGGTATTATCCCGGGTGTTACAGACAGAGATTACTACACTAACTCTTTCCATGTACCTGTTTACTACAATATTTCAGCATTTGATAAGATTAGAATTGAAGCTCCTTATCACAACCTAACTAACGGTGGTCACATCAGTTATATTGAACTTGACGGTGACCCAACAGAAAACCTAGATGCCTTTGAATCAGTTATCAGATATATGAAGGAACAAGGCATTGGCTACGGTTCTATTAACCACCCTGTTGACAGAGACCCTGTATGTGGTCACACAGGTATTATCGGTGATGTTTGTCCTAAGTGTGGCAGAAAAGAAGGAGAATCAGGTAAGGGCTTTGAAAGAATCAGAAGAATTACCGGTTATCTTGTAGGTACTGTTGACCGTTTCAACAATGCTAAGAGAGCTGAAGTTGAAGACAGAGTAAAGCACACACTAACAACTGATTGTGGTTGTCTTGACTGTGAGGAGGCTATTTAATGGCTGACAATATAGTCAGACTTGCCGGTGTAATTAAGGAATCTATCGTTGATGGTCCCGGAATTAGAATGACAGTTTTCACACAAGGTTGCCCTCACCACTGTGAGGGTTGCCATAATCCTGAAACTTGGGACTTTGAGGGTGGTTTTGATTGTGAAATCGAGAAGTTAATCAATACTGCTAAGAAAGACCCACTACTTCAAGGACTCACCTTTTCCGGTGGTGAACCATTTGCACAAGCTAAGCCACTTGCAAAACTAGCTAAAATGTGTCACGAAAACGGATATAATGTTTTCTGTTACACAGGTTATACATTCGAAAAGCTGGTTTCTTCCTTTGACACTCATCCTGAATGGAAAGAACTTTTGGAGGAAGTTGACTATCTTGTTGATGGTCCCTTTATTCTTGCTGAAAGAAGTTTAATGCTACACTTTAGAGGTAGCAAAAATCAACGACTGCTTGATGTTAAAAAAAGTTTAGCTGAGGACAAAGCTATTGATGCAGAAAATGTATAATTTTTAATAAGTGATTAAGAGTCACTCCCTATGTAAAACAAATTTAATTAAAATAACCGACCTAAGTTAGAATCAGTCTAGTTAGGTCGGTATTTTTATGCCATAAATTTGTAAAAAAGAAAGACAGTATAAACTGCCTTTCTATAATAATTATTTAATTAGAAGCTACCACTTGAACCACCATGAGAAGTACCTGATGAACTAGTATGTGTACTAGAGCCACCACTGCTACTATCATTATCCTTTGGTTTAGCAGTTTTACTTATATTACGGTACAAGTAAAGGTCACTGCGTTCTGTAACATTAAATGAACCACTCTTTACATAACTATTTGCTAATGGTTGCATACGAACAGACTTTAGCTTTGACTTCATAATAAGTACAACAATGAAACCAACTAAAGCACCTACACCTACACCACCGAATATAATATAGTATATTGGAATTATAGTCTTAGGCTGATTGTTTACATCATATGGTTCATCAGTTATAGCCTTATTAATATAGTCATCACACATTGTGACAAATGTATCAAATGCATCATAGTATTCACCATCACTTAAATATGGCTTAACATCATCCATAATTTTTTCTTGACCATAGTCTGTGAAATATGGAATACCGGCACCTGTTGTACTGATAGCCCATTTTCTATTTTCCATATCTAGCAAGAAAAGAATACCATCGTGATTATCTCCCTCACCATAACCTTTATAGTCAAAGAAAGCATCAGCATATTCTGTAGGTGTTTTGTCACCAATAGACTTTTCGGTAACAATAACAACATCAAATGTATTTTTTTCTGATACAGTATCAATATGTTCCTTTAATTGACTATATTCATCTTCTGATAGTAGCTTTGCATTATCTACAAGCCTACCATATGTACTGGCACCTTCACTTTCTGCAAATACAGGAAGTACAGACAATGATACCAGAAAAATTGCAAAAATAATTGAAACAACTCTTTTTTTCATTTTAGTACCTCCTTACAGTAAATTATATAACAAGCCAATTATAATAATAACTGCTGCTATAGAACCTGCAATAATGGCAAAATATCTCCAAAATGCACCCCAATCAATAGGTAGGTCACCAACCATTTTACCGGTTTGACCATTCATTGCAAATAGGAAATTTTGACCATTCCAAGAGGTATTAAGTATCCAAACAGGATATAGTGCATATTTTGAAGTACCGTTTTGGAACTGCACACTTGAACTCTGTGTCATTAAAGAAGAATACTCACTTGCAGTTTCTCTAAACAACTGTTCGGTAGTATTTTTAATTCTCTGATTAGCTCTGTTAATACTGTTTTCCTTTGTAACATCATACTTATCAGCAAGATAACCGGCTAAATAAGCAGTTTGGAAATCTACTGCTTCATCAAAGTTAAAAGGTTCGATACTTTCCATAAGGTCATCAGGCATTTGGCTTGAACCGTCAACCGGTACATTAGTAAAGCCAACATTACCACCTCTGCCAACTAGGTAATATTTGGTTTCTGTGTAATCATAGTCACTATCGCTCCAATGTCTTACCTTTGTACCTTTGTACTGAATATGAGCCTCCGTATCAGCATCAAACAACCAAAATGGCACATACATACCACGAATTTGGTCAATATGATTTTTGTCTTTGAAGATTTTTGGAACTAGTTTCTTGTTAACATGTTTAGAAAGTGCCTTGATAGCATCTTCCTTAGTTAGTCTAAACGGGATAACATAATCAGGCTTTAGGTCACCTGAGAATCTACCCTTTAACACAACAGGGTTGCCACAATAGGGACAACTTGTTGCACCGGTATTTTCATCGGCAACAATTTCACCACCACAAGAATTACATACATAAACTGACATACCTTCTGTTTCTTCATCAGTAAATGTTTGTTCATTGGAATTATCCCAATTCATATTGTCCTGTGTATTTTTCTTAAGGTCCTCATCATATGACTTTAGAGTTTCCATATCAAACTCTGTGTCACAATAAGGACATTTCATTTTCTGCAATTTACTGTCAAAGTTAATTGCACCACCACAACAGGGACATTTATACTCAAGCATATCTGCCATATATTCTATTCTCCTACATTACCTAATTAAATTATTTTACAATATCGTTGTCATCAAAAATATCCCCACATTCAGGGCAGAACTTTGGATGTGATGCTGGGTCTTCAGGTGTCCAACCACACTTATCACAACGGAAAGTTTTCTTTTCTTCAGGTTTCTTAGAACCACATTCAGTACAGAACTTACCAAAGTTCTTTGCACCACAAGAGCAAATCCATGAACCGTCATTCTCAGGCTTCTTATTACCACAATTTGTACAGAATTTGCTTGTATTTGTAGTACCACAAGAACATACCCAACTGTCTTCACCGGCACTTTGTTGTGGTGTCTGAGTTGGTTGTGGTTGCTGAGGCTGTTGCATTTGTGCTTGTTGTTGAGCATACTGCTGAGCCTGTTGTTGCTGACCCATTTGGAATAGACCGTTTACATTACCGGCGTTACCTGCCTGTTGAGCCATACCCATTCCCAAAAAGCCTGTAAATGCACCGGCTTCATTTTCTGCTGCTGCTTTCATAGCATCTGCTTGAGCACCAACTAATGTTGCTGCTGCCATTGATGGGTCACGCATAACTGCAGTACGCTGAGCCTGTTTAATCATTTCGGCATCTTCAGGTGGAAGTGTAATAGGATTCATAGCAATTGAAATTACCTGAATACCTCTTAACTGTGCCCACTTTGCAGTTAGAGCAGTATTCATAGCCTCAGAAAGTTCTTCAGCATGAGCCGGTAGTGCTGATGGACGAACCTGCATATCGGAAATCTTTGCAAATGCCGGTTGTAAAGCTGAGATAAACTCAGTTTTTAGCTGAGAGTCAATCTCACCACGAGTATAGTCACCCTGAACATTACCACAAACATTTGTATAGAATAGAATTGGGTTTACAATCTTGTATGAGTAAACACCACTACATCTAACTGATACATCAACATCAAGACCAATATTTTTATCAACTACTCTAAATGGAATTGGGTTTGGTGTACCAAACTTATTTTCAAGGATTTCCTTAGTGTTGATATAGTAAATTCTTTGGTCAGAAGGCTTATCGCCACCAAAAGTAAAACGCTTACCGATATCTCTAAAAGTATCTAAGATACCTGCACCTAAGCCACCTGTAAAGACACTTGGAGCTGTCATACTATCAAAGATATATTCTCCCGGTTCTGCACAAATATCTACTACCTTACCCTGTTCAACAATTAGCATACACTGACCGTCAGCAACTGCTAATACTGAACCGTTAGTAATAACATTGTCTGTACCCTTTGTATTTGATGAACGCTTACCAGTACGGTGAACACCTTTTGTTACCAGTACATCTTTTGGCATTGACTCGCAGTAGAAAAACTCTTTCCACTGGTCAGCCATAACACCATTTGCTGAACCGGCAATAGCTTTTATAAGACCCATAATTAAGCTCCTTTTAATTTTAAAATAATATATTACATAAATGTTTACAACTTACATAAGCATTATACAGTATATTCTACAAAAAATAAATACTTTTCTACAAAATAATATATATTTTTTTAAATTTATCAATTCTCTAATTCACAATACCAATATATTAATCATATTATATAAATGAGTTTTAAAGAACTTAATTTAGAAAAAGGAGAATTACATTGGTAGAAGAAATTTTTAAGAGTTATGGTATATCACCAATACCATCTGATTATACAGAAGCTATGGCTTATGTGCCATATCAAAGCAACAATCCAAAATTTTATTCAGTAGCACATGGTTTTGAGGCAGGGACAATGTTCCCTACCCTACACAAACCATTTTTCGGTTCTAAATGTACAGGTGGCAAAAATGATGACTGAAAGAGATATTCTGCTTAAGAAACTAAGTTCCGTAGCATTTGCAATGTTTGAAATCAGACTTTTTCTAGACACTCACCCTGACTCAACAGATGCTATGGCTAAATTTGATGACTTAAATGATAAATATGTAAAACTGAAAGAAAAATTTGAAGATGAATACGGTCCACTACTGAGTAAAGATGCTGATAGTCCCGTTCAATGGATAAAAGGACCTTGGCCTTGGGAGGTGCAGTAAATGTTTGTGTATGAAAAAAGACTTCAGTACCCTATCAAAATAAAACAAACTAACCCAAAACTTGCCAAAATTATAATTACACAATATGGGGGTGCATACTTCAAATGTTATAAAAAAGGTGACTACTCACAAATAAGTGAAATAGTCACCAAAATTTTTATTAATAAACATCGTCTAAATCATCCAAATACTCATCATTCATATTTTTAATTCTAATCCTATTTACTATCCAACTAATAAAATAACATACTAGAATTACAATAACAATACATATCATAAATATTATAGGTAAAAATTTAGCCATACAACCGTACATACAACATAATTCAGTGTACCATCCTTGAAAGTCAACTTTTATAAAATAAAGCCAACCGCATAAAGCAAGAGCTGTAAGAAGAATAGCATTACCTATTATATAAACCTTATGTCTTATAAAGAAAAAATCGCTATAATTTGACGATATATCTGTATCGATTATCTTTGCTACTAAATACAAAAACAAAAATATAATATTGTAAATGCATAATCCCCAAATAAGAGAAACTATAGATATATTTAAAACAGGTAAATTCTTTATAGTAGAACCTAATATATCTGATAAAGAGTTTAATCCACCAAATACTAGAAAAGCCATCGAAGTAAAAATTGCTACTAAAGAAATCAGTTCTTTATTTAATTTATGACCTTCATCCCTTATTTCTTCGGTTATCTCATTCTTTTCATCATAAAAATGCTCATAAAAATTATCTTTATTTAAGTAAGTAGCTTGATACTGCGCTAGTTGAAAATGGTCCCACAATTTTAAAACGACTTTTTGTAATTTTTCCAAATCTTCATTATCAAAATCTTTATCACTTTCTGAAGATAAAATATAATCTAATAATCTTTGTGTATTTTGTATAGCTTTTCTCGAATTACTTTCATCCGTATCATCATCGTTTGAAAAGTAATAAACACTAATCTCAGAATAAAGTAATCTATCATACTTACTTATATATTGCAAAATTTTTTTAGCTACATCTTTTGATGAAAAAATATTTGCCTCAACACTAAGAAGTACACATATAGTTCTCATATCAGACAACATTTCTTCAGTTTTTGAATTTATATGAGTCTTATTTAAATTCATATTTACTTGTGTATATTTATCAAACATAAGCACTTACCAACTATAATTATTAACTACCTTGTTGAGATACAAATCTTTTTATTGACTTATTACTTATTACAGAATTTTTTTTATGATGATAAGCATTTCTCCATGGAGGTTGAGAATGTGTTATATCAACTAACTTACTTGTACTATAAGCAGAACATTCTACAATTACCTTATCAATAATTTTTCTATCTTCAGGACATATAACATCTTCTTTAAATTCGATTTTTTTCATATTTAATAAGCCTTGAGACCTATCATAATAATATCTAATCGGAGGTATATTTGATGCACCAAATCGCTTAAACACATGATACACATTAGGAACAACTGGACCATAATCCCAAGCTTGAATTTCATCGTCAAAGCATTTCTTATTTTTTTCAATAATAAATTCCATTTGTATAAAATACAATATTTTTTGTAATCTCAAATTTGAAATATAGTAATTATTTGAATTACATTTATTAATTATATATCTTGAAACATCAAGTGCACTATTCATTTTTACATAACCTCCTTCCTTTATTACGATGATATTGTAACATATCATTACTAACTTTTTCAATGATTTTTTAATATTTAACAATTTTTCGTAACCTTTCTACATTAATTTAATAATAATTTGTGCATTTTATATTATGCACAAACTACATAAATAAAAACTACTATTAATTGTATAGAACATATGTTCGTTTGTCAAATTAATATACAAAAGTAAAACAACCCCACAGCAGTATCAGAACTGTTGTGGGGTATAGTTTTGCACGAAAAATTGATTTTGTTTTACTGTTTTTATAAATTCCTGATATGTTTAAAAAGTTTTGAAAATATGCCTTAACAATCAAAATAACAAGTTTCAAGTGTTAAAATCCTTAAAAATTACACTCAAAATTTAAAACATTAACGATAAATTTTAAAAATTAATTATTAGCGTTAATTCTTATTTAATCAAATAATACTTTAAGTTACGGTACATATAATAGTAACCCTTGTACTTGCCCTCTGTAATATAACAGATAATTCTAAATTTTCTGTCCTTATCAAGTTGTTTTGTATATTTAATCTTACCCTTGACAACTCTTTTGTATGTAGAACCTTTGCCTACTACAATAGTTTTATACTTAGATAGACCTAACTTATTAAGTCTTGTATTGACCATATAGCCGGTTTTGCCATTATAGCGAACCTGACTCCAGCCGTCTCCCATATCCTTTAGCCATTGTACTTTAGTACCCTTTGGCACAGTAAATAGAACACGACTAGCATTACCTACTTTATCAATAAAGTGCTTGTTATAAACAGGGCATTTTAGTTTTGTGGTAATCATAGTCTTACCAAATGACTTATAGCAGATATTACAATCAAAAGTATTGCCACTAACAATATACTTACTTGTGTACTGCCAAATGTCACAATCATAATCTTTAGTACTAGAGTACTGTGCTAACCAAATACTGTAATTTTTCTTTAGCGAACTATAATTCAGATTATTTTTGAACCAATTTGCATTAGCATATACACCGGCTTTATATCCGGCTTTTTCGATTGTTTTGCAGAATTCTTTTGCGATTTTTGTTAGAGTTGACTTACCTAGATATGTTAGGTTTTCCTCTTCCATATCAATGTAGATAGGCATATCTAGACTTCTACCCTTTAGCCAACCTAGACAGACTTTTGCCTCTTTCTTAGCCTCTGCAACAGATTTTGCATAACTGTAATGGTAAACACCTACAAGCATCTTATTTGCCCTTGCCTTTTTATAGTTGCTTTCAAAGTATGGGTCTTTCTGACTAGACACCATACCATAACCACATTGAATTACTACACCGGTAATACATTTCTTCTTTAACGCTTTGTAATCAACAGTGTTGTTCCATCTGCTTACATCTACAATCTTTGTTGACATTAGTTATCATCCTTTCCTTTGTTCTGTAATACATCAATTGCCTTATTAATAATAGCCGGTAATGGTAAACCCATTAAACCGGCATTTTCTACGATAGAGATTAGTTCATTAGCCATAAAGCCTATGATTACTGCATCTCTTATATAACTAGTGCCAATTGCTAAATCAAGCCTATACGCAATTAGCACAAATAATAGGGTCATGCCCTTTTTACACAAGCCTTTCCAACCGGCTTTACTTTCTAATGCACCTGATGATGTTTTCTTGCTATTGTGGAATATACCTGCAACAACAAGACCTGACACATAGTCAATAGCCATAAATAAACATAGTGTTACCAGAGCAGTATCCCAACCACCGAACAACCATGCAAAAAGTCCACCTACTGCACCAATAGCAGTACAAATCCATTCTTTCATCTTAATTCTCCTTATCTGTTGTGACATCTTCAAAGTCACTGTTTGAGTTCTCTGTATCTTCGTTAGTTGTTTCAGTTTCTTCAACTGTGTACCAACTGTCGATAGTCAGCATATCTTCATCTGTCAAGACTGACTTACTATACCAGCTTAGTGCGTATGCTCTGACTTGGTACTCATCAAGTCTGTTCTTCATTGTTTCTAAAGTCTTAAAAACAAAATCATGTAAGCTAAACATTATTACATCACCTCACTTTCGTGTGCAACAAGAGCCGTTGCTAACTCATTAAACTTGTTGTCAATGTAATTCTTTGTATCAGCAATATAAGTTAGCTGACTGTCGCAGTCTGATACAACAGTTGTGCTTGGATAATACATATGTAAATTCAAAAATCCATTAATTTGTTCATTAGTTAAATTTATAACTGTCGGTGTTTGCTTTACCCCAACTAAAACAATACCGTTATTTTCATCAGCACAATTCTTTAGTGTTGCTTTTGTATCGTTAAGTGATAAACCTAAGTCAACATACAATGTATTTGTTCTTATATCAAAACAAGGATATTTTTCTGTACCGGCAAAAGCAAAGAATTGAAGTACATTACAAAGTGGTGCATATTTAACAGAACTATTAGCCCATTGCGTTGAATTTGATAATGTTAATGTACATCTATGGGTGTTTGTGCCACTTGGATTTTCTTTCAGATTATCAAAATCACTACTCAGCAAAACTAACTGCTGTAATTTTTCTGTGATAAAGCCTGTGCCGTCACTATTAATTGTCAACACATCACAAGTATTGTCTACACCTCTTAATATATAGTTTAATTGCAAGTTTTGAGAACTTTTTTTATTACTAAATGTAATACTTGGATTTTCAACACTATTAATAGCAACGGGATTGGTTGGTGTAGGTATTGCACTTTGAGTTGATTTACCGTACAAAGTTAACCCAACAATGTTACAATCACTACTGTCATTAAGCACAATGCTAGTTGACTTGTCTGTTGTAACTTTAATTTGCGAATTAGACATAGTATTACAAATATAAGGCTGTAATTGATTTGCTAACTCTAATGTACTTCTTTCGATATTGTAGGATAGAGGCATATTATCTTTATATTTAGCTTTGCATAAGCAAGGGTGTAAGACTACATCAATATAGTTAAGAAGTGTACCAGTTTGGACTGACAGTATAATTTCACTCAGATTTTCGTTGCTTACCGTAAATGACTTTTCAGAATAGTAAGTTTCTTTTTTATCTTTGTCAACTAATGTGATTTGGCTATAACAGTTGCTTTGTCTATTAGTAGTCTTACCACTAGTAATGTAATACTCCCCATTTTCTAATGATATTGACTTTACTAACATTGACACATATTTTTTCGTTGGTGTACCTGTGATATGATACCCTCCATCATCTGTTGCCGTTGCAGTTAATCCATTGGCAGTTTTACCATTTAAAATAGACCAATCAAAAAGATTATAACTTTGCACTAGATTTGCTTTGCTTTTGTCTAGTTGGGCAATATTCGTAGCATTCTTCTTTACTGCTGTATCATTAGTAGTTTTATAACTATTAAAATCAGCTTTATCAAGCTTATCAGCTTTCACATTTTCAATATCTGATAGAGGTGTTTCTAACTTACTGTTCACATAGTCAAATACTGCTTTGGTGTCAGGATAATAGTCTAAACTGGGATGTGTAATCACACTTACCTTATTAGATACATTTTCTTTAGTTTCTAACTTGGTATTGATTTCATCAACACTGTTATTAAAATTCTGCCTATCTGTATTTGCCTGTTCAACAATGCTATTAGCCTTGTCGGTTAGTGCTTGTACATCTGTTTTGTGCTGAGCTTCAATACTTGTTGCTCTTTTCTCCCAATCAGACTTATCTGCATTTACTTGTTTCTTCAGCGACTTAATAGCACTTGCTAATAGTTCATTTACATTAATGAAGTTATCACCATTCGAGTACACGATACTAACACCTGATGGTACTGAACCACTCACAATATCCACATTGCCAACTGTGTTATCAATATAGATAGTCTTTAGTGAGGTACACCCACCAAATGTACCATTATTAATTTTTGTAACATTATTTGCAACAAAGACTGTTACAATATCTGTCTGACTTGTTGCAAAGCTACCTGTACCTAATGCTTCCGTTGTTGTTGTGTTCTTTAGCACACCATCAGAAGTGAAGGTTGCAGAAAAATTGAACCTAGTACCTTGAATAGCTTTAGCTATATTCTCATCCATTTGGTTCAAATTTTCTGCATTGATTGGTGTTTGTTTACTGGGACTATTCTCCCAATTAATTAAGTTGTAGCCCATTGTTTATCATCATCTCCTTGATATTCTGAACTTTCTGTACTTACTTGAACTGTAATGCCAACTGTTCCGGATAAAGTTCTGTTAAAAATTGTACTTGTAATTATTGGAGTGTCCTCTACTCCTGTATTTAACTGTATGGTATCACCCGGTTCTAGCCACCAACGGTCAAACAGGTTAACGCTAAAAGGTCGGTATTCATAGAACATCCATCCACCATAAACTGCACCTGATGGTCTTATAAATTTACTAACAAGAGTTTTCTCTGTATTACAAGAGATAAATTTGTTATCACCGTCATAATAATTTTGCTTACCTGATGTGGCTACTATATTTTCTGTGTAGGTCTTGTCCTTGCTGTACTTAAATCTTGCTTTAGTTATCTTAGCAACTGTGTAATCTTCAAAATTCAAGTCTGTATAATAGCCGACAGTATAAACATCTGTTACATCCTTTTCTTGTGGTAACTTCTTAAACTTAATACTTCCTTCCCCATCACAAAAAGCAAACTTTGCAGAACACTCACACAAATCTTGAAGTAAATTAAGTACTGTTAATTTACCGTTATAAACTTCTTTTACAATTGTAGCTGATAAAGAAAGTTTTTTATCATCTTCACTACCATAAAAGTTACTGTCAACAATAAGACCTTTTTCTTCGCACATATCAATTACACATTCTTTTAAATCTTTAATTGTTGCATTTGGAGAGTAAGTTGCAAAACCAAAGAACCAGGCGTAAATATTAATTTTACCGGCTAGATAAAAGTTATCATAAGCAGTAACTTCTTTAATAGTTTTATTCTGTTGCCTTTTTGCACTATCAATAGTTCCGGTAAAGATACAAGCTGACTTATCTACTACTTTACAAGGATAAAGTTCACCGGATGGGTACAAGTCTTTTGACGGATAAACATTATCCAAATAACTTTGCTTTATGTACACTTTGATTTTTCTACCTACTAATTGCTCCTTAAAATTAATAGTGCTAAAAGTAAGTTGTGACGATATACACCCACCAAAACGGAGTGTGCTATCGTCACAAATAGAATTAGTTAATTCAAGGCTGTCAAATACAATATTTTCATTTGGTAAAATACTTTTTGTATCTGTAAAAACAATCTGAATATTTCTTGATATTGTATTTTCCAGAAGTTTCTTCTTAATTTCAAGGTCCTCAGCTTTATTTTCACTAAACATATACATACTACATCACCTCAGTATTCAATCAATTCAAATGTTATAGGGTTGTACTGTATGTCATTTGATGATGCATCCATTACTGAAAATTCCACATCAGGAATATAGAAATAACCTTCCTTGTATTTGTTTTCTTCATCATTCCAATATTCAACCTTACACTTTCTTTGAGTAGAATTTACAATACCTTTATTGATAATATTCTGTATCTTAATCTTGTCATCAAGAAAAAGAATATGAGTGGAAAAAGTAATATTAGTTTTGTGGTTTGATAAAGTTTTTCTTTGCAAGTCACCGTTATTATCTCTTTCAGCAGACACTTCCATTCTTTGGTTTGGCGTAGTGGAATACTCAGCAATACACTTATTAGGAAATATGTTTTTATTAAATGCAATCAGATAACCTTTATAGTTTGCCATATATAACCACCTACCTTATACAAATGCCGACTTACCATTATGCCTTTTCTTGTACATTTTATTCTGCTTAACAATCTCTTTGAAAATGTCGCTACCGTTGATTTTTGCAACAAATTCATATGTATTGCCACCTTTATTTCTAAAAATAATAAACATTTCATACATTCTCTTTAGATACAGTAAAATCTGTGAAAGTATCTCTGTGTCCCCATTGTCTGAACTTTCCTGAATCATACCTTTAAGTTTATTAAGAGGTGAAACTACTTCAGGGTTACCAGAGGATGCACCTATATTGTCACCTACTACTGCTAAGGTTGGAGCTTTTACAAGACCACCTTTTGCAAGATGAGGGATTTGTGGTATGTCAAAACCAAACTTCTTACCACCGATACTCGGAACCCACTTAGGCACATCAAAACTAATTTTATTGACGCCTTTGATAAGTGTATTAAGACCGTCAATTAAAAAATTAATAGGTGCTTTAATAAATTTAAGAATTCCATTAAACAAATTCTTGAACCATTTACCGACACCGGTAAACGCTTTTTTAATCGCATTCCACGCACCCTTGAAAATGTTTCCGAACCACTCAGAAACGCTTGTAAACGGTGCTTTAATTCTGTTCCACATTCTGCGCATTGTTTTTGAAACGGTCTTACTCTCTGAATTAACACCTATATTAAAACCTTGTACAGTCCAAATACCTCTCTTCTTCATTTCTTTTGATGGAGAATGAATATCCATAGCCCTATCAAAAGTAGTCAAATACTTTTCAGCCAAGCCATTACTATTTTTAGTCATTACACTTTTATAAGTGTTGCAACCTTTTTCCATACCTAAAACTAGGTTTTCACCTGACTTTTCAGCCTCTTTCTTTAACTGTGCAATAGATTTCTTTGTATTCTTACTAATATCTTGCATATTAATAAGTCCGGAGTTATAAGCTAACATTACTGAGGCAGAATCAGAATAGTCACCATTTAATACTGTTTGTATTTTTGATAATTCATCTGTTTCAATAGCAAGTGCATTATAAGAGCCTAATGCATCATTATATGCCTTTTTTGCTTTATCAAGATTTGATTTTAAACTTTCGTAATTATACTGTTTCTTAATTGCAGTAATTTGAGCATTAATTTCTGATGCTTCTAAACCACTGGTACTACGCTTATCTCTCTTCTTTATTAGTGCTTGAATTTTGTTATCAACTTTTTCAAATTCTTTAAGCTTAGCATCATAATCACTTTGTGCCTTACTTAATTCTGTATTACTACTGATTAATTGTGAATAATTGGATGAAACCATATCAGCCATAGCTGATTGTTTAGCTAGTTCTTGGTATTTATCTATAGTTTTATTAAGTTGTTTTCTAATAGTTTCTTGATTACCCTTTAGCTTAATAGTTCCGTCACCACTAGTAGTAACATACTTCTTCCATGTACTACTAAAACCATCTATATTTTTATTAAAATAAGAGACAATTGTATTTAACTGACTCATTTCTTTTGGACTTAGTTTTGCATGAGAAAGAAGTTTATCCAATTTCTTTTGATAATCGTCAATAACAGTGTTATTAGAATATAAGTCACTCATATTACTAAGGCTTTCAGATAAGGTTTCTGTCAATTTATCCTTTGTTTCTTTTAAGTTATCAACAATCTTATTAATCTCTTGTTCAAACTGATAAGCCTCGCTTGTACTCCATTTTAACTGATTATAAGTTGTTACAGCAGTGATAATACCACCAATAACACTTGCAGCAATTAGTACAGGATATGCTGAGAAAACTCCACTTATTGTTGTACCAAAAGTTTTTATAGCATTCATAACTGTTGTAACACCTTTAGCTATGGTATTACCAGTCTTAAACATCAATACTGCTGAACCAATAGCAGTAATACCGGAAGCAACACCTAAGAGCAATGATTTTGGAATTTTGCTTACAACACTACTTACAAATTCAAGTGCTTCACCTAAGGCATCTACTAACTTAGGTACTGCTTTTTCAATAGTCCATTTAGCAAGAGGTAATAGTACCCCTTTATAAGCACCTTTTAATTTTTCACCAACTGCTTTTAGCAATTTTCTAAAAGCCCTTGTAAGACCTTCAACTGATGACATAATAGGATATAGGTCAAGGTTTTCTAACCAATCAAGATGTATCTGTGACATATCGGCAAGCCAACCGGTTATATCCTCAACTATACCTAAAATATCTTTCCAAATCCTTTTTCCAAGATTATTTTTATTCCAAGCCTTTATTATTTTTTCTCTTAGTGTTGTAACTGCATTGTTACAGTTTCGTATAGTCTTAAGTATATTAGTCCAAATTCTGACACCAACACCTTCATTCCATACTTCTCCAAAGTCCTTAGCAATGACATCTATAAGTTCTATAAGGCTATTAAATCTATCAAGAATTGACTGTACAACTTGATTTCCTAAATTTCCTTTTTTCCACGCTTTTGTAAAGGCATCAGCGATAAATCCTATATTATCAATGCAGTGCTTAAGTAATTTACGAATGTTAGAAAGTATTTTTTCTCCTGTACCGTTTTTCCACACATTAACCCAAGACTTGCCTATTGCAATAAGTGCTGACTTTATTTTTCCAAGTGTATTTTTAATACTATTAATTACACTTTTCCACTTATTCAACACTCGGTCTATGGCTTTATTTGCAATATTATTATTTATATTTTTAGGTAAATTTGAGGAATTTGAAGTAGATGGATTACTTGATGTTGTTGTACTTGTACTAGTCTTTGTAAGCACATTCAGCTTATCAAAACTTGCTAAGTTATTCTTAGCCTTCTTGGCACTTTTAGATACTTTATCAATAGCCTTAGAACTGTTATTTGCCTCATTAGTTAAATTAGAAGTTGACTTAGTTGCTGAATCTAATGAATTGGATGTATCACTTGAACCGGCATTACCAAAAACCTTATCAGTAAATTCCTTAAATTTATCGGCAAGTATTCCAACTCTTAATATCAACGCATTTACCAACTTCAAAACAGGTGTAAACACATTAATAAGACCTTGACCTAATGTAGCCTTTAAACTTTCAAATCTTAACTGTAAAATCCTGGTTTGGTTAGCCCAACTATCCTGAGTTCTTGCAAAATCACCGGTGGCATTTTTTAATTGGTCCTGCACAAACGCAAAACGCAAACTAACTTTTTCTGCCTCCGTCATTTGACTTGTAGTCTTTCCAAAACCATTTGATAAAGCATAACTATCAAGGGCAGTTTGGGTCATTACAATACCTAAATCTTTTAGCGTTTCTGTTTCGCCACTAAACACCGATTTTAGCTTTGTGTATGCTTCATCTTGCGTGATGTTATAAAATGACGCTACGTCACCGGCTAAACCTGTAAGTGCTGTTGACATATTGTAGGCTTGTTTTTCACTAAAACCAAAAGCCTCTGCCATAGAGCCAAATGTACCCACATATTTTTTAGCCATAGTTTCAGATAAGCCAAATTGTGATTGAGATTGCTTTGCCCACTTGTCAACACTACTTGACATATTCTTAAATGTAACATCAACAACATTCTGAACTTCAGTTAAATCTGAACCTAGGTCTATACAACTCTTACCAAACCTGGTTATCATAGCAACACTAAAAGCAGTACCTACTACCTTTGCAATTTTGATAAAAGAATTTGAAACTTTCGAACCGACACTATTTGCTTGTGATTGAACACCACTTAATGATTTAGCAATTTTACTACCGGCATTATTAGCTTGTGTTTGGATGTTATTAAGCGACTTTTTAAAACTAGTGCTATTAAGTATTAAGTCAATTCCAATTTGTCCTGCTGTTGTCATTAGCACACCTCCTTCCTAAAAATGGGTATAAAAATAGCGTACATCACTTGATGTACGCATAAGAAAAGCCACTCTATTACAGAGTGGCTAATTTGTTTATTATATCATTTACGGTTTCCAATGACACTTCTTACATTCCGGGTCATTACTATATGTATTCATTGTATGGCAATTTGGACATTCCCACTTGTCATTCTTAGGTTTAGGAGTACCACAACCACAAGAACCAACATAGTTCTGATTGATTTTGCCACAGTTAGGACACTTCCATTCCCCCTTTGATGGTTTTTTCTTGCTTTCTATATCATTCTTTATAGTTGTGGACATTGTGGCATTTGAGTCTTCCAAATCTTCTAAATGCTCCAAGATTGTACCAATACCATAGAAAATAAGCACAAATAAAGCAGTTTCAATCCAAGTATAAATCATTGTAAAGAAACTAAAACCATCCAGTGCCTGATTACCAGTAACAATACCACCGATAATACCTAGAATAGCAAAAACAATTGCTACGGTTTTAAATACACTACTTTTCATTACCAAATTCTCCTTTTGTATTAATTCTACTACATTATACAACATAATGTGGTAAAAATCAACACTAAATTATGACATTTGAATAAAAATATTTTTTATATCATTAAGGAATTGTGTAGTTTCATCTAGTGATTTAGAATTAGCAAGTGTGGTATTTCTCTTTCTTCGGTATTCATTCCTTATACGCATTTGTGCCGGAGTGAAGTTTGATAGCATCTCTTTATCATCTTCTATCCTGATTTGTACAAGTCTTGCAAGGCTTGTATTGGGACCTAAACCGGATAATAAAGAAACAAACTCACACCATGGCATTGTCCTAAATTCTTCTGAACGGATAGAGACCCCGTATTCAGACCTAAAGGATGAAATTATTGTGTCAAAATCATCTATTAGGTCATATCCGGGGTCACTGTTTCCCCCTCATTATCTTCAACAGTACCTGCAACAAGCTCAACTGCTGACATAATGACCTGAGAGAAATCTTCAAGGTTAAGGTTCATTTTTTCAATTACTTTTCTGTCTTTCTCATTAAATAGAAGTTCAAAGAAATCATAAAGTTTACTTGGGGTTAAATCTTCAAGACTAGGTAAAATCTTTAGCATTGTTACTGCACTGTCATTTACTTCAAAAGTTTTGTCCTTAATCTTAATCTTTGGCTTTTCGTCAAAGTTAAGTTTTTCTGTAATATCAATAATTCTACTCATTTTTGTCACTCCTTACGCTACCGGTGTTACTTTAGGCTTACCGTTTGACATAACTTCAAATTCAAGTGGTGCTACGTCACCTGCTTCGCCACTACCGTTTGATGTTACATTGATAACTGCATTTGTAAATTCAACTGATGTGCCATCCGGAAATGTCCATTTGAAATCTGTGTATAAATCTCTGCCATTTTTCATAGCCAAACCTGCAATATAATCGTTGCCCGGATCACCAACAGTACGCTTACCATTGGCAGTAATTGTAATACCCTTAGTTGTAGCCAGTCTGCTTGTCCAACCCTGCTGGTCAAAAGAATTCCAATCCTGAACACCATTATCAAATGCCACACTAAAACTTGTCATATTGGCAATATCGGCATATGTACCTGATGAACCGGTTGTCTTTACTTGAAACTGATTTTCATAACAAGGATAAACACCTGTTGTTTTTGCCATAATTAATCTTCCTTTCTTTCAAAAAATATTTTCATCTCAATAACTCTTTCGTACACCTCATTATCAGTACCCACATCTATTGGTTCAGGTGTCAGTAGCTGAATCAGATACACTTTAGAATTATTTATTGTAACATTCTTAATTGTGCGAAGTTTATTATACAGAGTTCTTGCACAAACCTCTGTTTCATTTGCATTATTATTCCAATGAATAAGCAATGATACTGCTATAACATCATAAGATAATTCTGTGCCAACACCACGAAGAGGCTCACCACTTGTTTTTAGGGTGTATACACCAACAGATTTATCTTGCTTATTGTCAAGTCTGCCTATGTAAAAATGTTCTGCATTTATAATTGCTTTCAAGAAATCTCTTACATTTGCTAAAGTCATCATAAATTTGTAAGCCTCCTGTATAGTTTTTCAAAGGTTTCATTACAGAAGTTTTCCCTTGAACCACCCTTTAACCAAGGGTCAAACCACTTACCACCGGCATTTTTATTGTTGGTTTTCTGAAAATTAAATTCAGGATGGTAATAAAGTCTTCTTGCATAAGGTGTGCTTGAACTTATTGTAGTTTTCCCCTGTGCTGAATGTGAATAGTCAACATTTGTTGACTCATTTTGAAGGTTCCCTGTATCAAAGGGCATTACCTGTGCATTTTTTACTTCTGTCAAAAGTGCATCAGTAGTTTGTTCTAAAGCCGTTACAGTAGCTTTATCAAATTGCCTTATAACATTCATATTAAGTTTAACCTTAGAATTAACATTAATCACTACATCACATCCAATTCAACATAGTTTACTGTACCGTCAGGGTTTCTTCCTTTTGTACACTTAACAATTTCTCTTTTCACACCGTTTACTGTAACATATCCACTGCTAATGGAACTGTTAGGGCAAAAGTCAAAGGGTATCAGCAAAACACCTGTACACTCTACTTTCTTTTTATCACTTGTATATACAGTTTTAACTCTATCCTGATAATTACAGTACAGAGGTGCTAAAAACAATTTATCAGAGGGATATATACTGTCTGATGGATAAATAAACCTACATTCATAAATAACTTTAGGTGCACCATCTTCTGTTAATCCCTCATCATACACCACAACCTCACAAGGTGTTTTGCAAAACTTTTTCAACACCAATCTGGGAAATTTCATATTATCACCTCATATTGTCGGATAACATAAACCTGTAGTTTTAAGCAGAGAATAAAGTTCTTGTGGAATAGCAACACCACTAACCACCATTAAATTCCAACAACTACCGAAAGTCATTGATGTACCGTTAATTGAGTAACTTTGCAGATAGGTAGTAATCAATTCTTCATTTTCTCTATAAAAAGCAGTAAGTCTGCTATGGACTTCATTGATAACCTTTTTCTGAAAGTAGGTCAATTTGTCAAAATTGATACGGTTAAATGTTAGAATGTCAATGTGGTTAGCAGTAGTTATCTCTGTGTTATCATTAGTAATACTTCTAATGTAATCTACATACATAGCCTATTCCTTTTTAGAACTTGACTTTAGCTTTTTAAGTTCAGCTTTTAGCTTGGCATTTTCCTTTTCTACTGCACTAAACTTTTCAAGTGGTACTGTTTTACCGACACCATATTCTTTTAGTGTACCGTTATCCTCATACACATCATAGCCCTGTGCAAGATAAGTATTTGCCTCTGATTCTGTGTTTACTGTATAGGACTTATTACCTTTAATAGCTTTCATCTAATCACCTCACATTAAGCCTCTGCGTGAATGATAACACCACTTTTTAGAAGTTCATCAATACCAAATGTACCGTTTACTTTTCTGTTCTGATACATATAATTGTCAGCAGTTCTACTGTCTGTACCGGGAGTAAACATTTTGATATAAGCATACTTAACTCTTGAAACCTGTGCCTCTGGGTCAATAAGGATATAGTCAATCTGTTTTGCAGTACTATCTACCTTACAACCGTCTGTAAAGTCAAATAGTGACTTCATTCTTGCACTAGGCACTTCTACAATCTTGTTAATATCATCAAGAGAACGAACTCTACGGTCAATACCTGAAGATGAACTAACTTCAAGTGTACGCTGAATACCCTCTGCATTCTTTAGTAACTTCTTATAACTTGGTGTTGCATATAGAATAACTCTATCAAGTGGCACACCTGCCTCTGCAAAGGCCTCTAGGTTATCGTCAAAGTCAGAAAGTACATTTGCACTTGTCAGTGCAGTTGTCTTAATCTTTGCATTTACTCTTTTAGCCTCTGTGTAAATCTTGCTATAAGTGTAACTGTCAAGTTCAGGAATAGCCTGTGTCTTTTCAAATCTATTCTGAATGTTACTGACAGTAACTACAAGATTTGTTTCATCAACATCAAGTGGGTCAACAGTGAACTCAATATCTCTGTCATGATCCAGTGTCTTTGTTTCATAGCCATTTGAATATGTACCTGAGTTAAAGCTACCACCTCTTGTATGGTCCTTGTAACCACTTACAGATAGCTTTGGAATTTTAATGTCTTTACCATTGACAATCTGAATGTCTGAATTTGAATGATATAGGTCATCACAAGTTAGTTCTTGACCATATAATTCTCTTAAAACATTACTGAAAATTGTTGCGTATTCTAATACTGCCATAATTTAATTACCTCATTTCTTTTATTTTTTTGTTTTGATACCAAAGATACCTCTCAAAGTATCTTCATCAGGGTTGTTGTTGTTACCACCATCACCACCGATTTTCTGTACACCTGCACCGTCATTAGACTGTTTCTTTAGTGCCGGTACTTCGTCAAGCACCTTCTTGACAGCCTCTGAAAGTTTGTCATTATCAATCTTGCCGTCAGTAGTTGCACCGGAAAAATCAGCTAACTTTAGCACATATGGAACGCTTGAAACATCCACACCTTGCTTAATAACTTCAAGTGTAGCTACTTGGTTAACTTCTGCAATAAGTCTTGCATTATTGGCTGAATCAAGGTCTCTTTGCATTTGGTTAAAGTCAGGTGTATTCTGCTTTTTCTGTTCCTTAAATGTAGCAATAGCCTGTTGCATTTCATCAGCAGAAAGACCCTGTTGCTTAAAGTAAGACTTTAGAACTGTGTCCTCTGTTGCACTTTGTTTGCCACTGATAATACTTGCCAACTTATCATAATCAATAGTTGGTGCATTACTGCTTGGTTCATTGCCACTTGGTGGGTTGGTGTTTTGATTATTGTTTTGGTTGTTGTTTTGATTATTTGGTTCTGCCATTTTAATCATCCTTTCAGTTTTGTGGGTGTCTCCCAAAATACAGTTATAGAGTGTCTCTCATTTACAGTTGTACAGGTGTCTCCCGTAGTTTAATGTCTTCGGACAATAAATCAGACAATAAAAAAGCACTAACATATAAGTTAGTGCTAAATTACTTCTTTGTTTCTTCTTTTGACTTAGGTTCTGCAAATTCAACAAAGCCAAGTTTGTTTAGTTCTGTTGCTCTTTCATCAGAACAATCATACAGTTCACCACTATGCCTTGTGCATAGGTTATTCTCAACATCATTAAAGTCCTTAGTAACCTTTACTTTCATATCATCACCACCTTTCATTGATTATAGGTACATTTTCCATTGTGATAAGCACCACATTCAGCCTTCACACATTCCATTGGTTGATGAATAGTCTTTGTCACAATATCAGTACCTATGTTTAGATTATCATCACTAAGATGATATGTTTCTTTTTGAATTGTGGTTTCTGTCTTATCTCTATAAGGACAAATCATATTATTACCACCTTTCGGGTATAAAAATAGCACCAACAAAAATGTTAGTGCTAGTACAGCAAGTTACAAGCAAGTTAGAAAAGCTAGTAAGCAAGCCGTTATTTATTATTTTGTAACCAATTTGAAGGTTGAAAGCAAGTTAAAGAATAGTTTTTAGATACTCTTCATATTCCAAAGGAATACCAATATCGTAATTTTTATAGTAGTGCAAAAAATCTAACGGGAAAACATATTTCCCATCCTTATATTTACCAGCTTGTATTCTTTCACCAGTAAACATATCATAAGTTGGTAAACTAGTAGCCCAAACATCTAAGTTTTCTATGTGCTTAATAACTTTCTTTTTATCAATTTTATTATTTATCTTTGATAATTCTTCAAAGCTATCTGTAAGAGTAGAATATGGCATATTATTCCAATAACCAAAAAATTTCATTCCATTTTTTTCTGTCATTTTATACGCCCCCTCTGATTAGGTTTATATGTTATCATTTTACCGGTTTCTTCTTCACCAACTGAAAAAGTTCCATTACTTCTTATGTACAATACATCACTAGGAGCTTCAACACAAACTCCTAAAGCATTGGATAATTCTTCAGCAAAGCAATAATTACAATCTACTATTTTGCCTGTACTACATGATAATAAACGAATATTCTCTCCGTTATAATCTTTTCTATGCCTTATAACATTTGCTAATAATCTAGGTGAAGTGTTTGGTGCATCTGTACCAAAGCACATTGCAGTAGGAGTACCATGCATACCTACATCATAGTAACCATCCTTTGATTTTACTTTTTTGATAAACTGATTAAGTAAATCACCTTTAGGAAAACAAGAAAAACCTGACTTTAGTTTTTGGATATTTGAAGTATCAATATCTTTCAACTTATCTCTTGCATCAACACTTCTTAATTCAATTATACCACTTTCACTAGGTTTTTCAACAGTTTCTTCTAATGTTTTGTTAAGTTCATTTGCCTTTTCTCCCCACACCTCAGCTCTATGCTGGTACTTCTGCTTGTTATCCTTATCAAGGCTATACTCAGCTAAACGGTTAAACCTTTTTTCTTGTCTTTCTGCGTTTTGTTGCTTTGTTTCTAGGGTTTCTCTTTCTTCCATTTTTGCAAGTTCTTCACTGCTTACAGGTTCAAGAGAGGTAATACCCTTGTAATAGGTACTTGTACTGTCCTTACACCTTGGATGAAACAAACCACCTGCGATAGCCTCACTAAGCAAAGGATAATTACCGTCAGCTTTACTGCCACCGGAATACACATCATCAATAAATACCCTGCCAATGTACTGTGCACAATCAGGACAACCACCCTGACGGGAATTTACCACTACAAGTGAGATACCCCATTCTTGCCTTTTCTGACCCTCACCGTAGAGATATGCCCTTTTATTAGCAGTACGAATTGCCATATCTGCATAGTCGGAAAGTGTATGCCTAGCACCGTTACGATATTCCACACAATTAAGACCAGCTTGTAACATATCCTTAACTGCCATATCAACTGCTTTTTCATATGTACCTGCACCACTGTTTGCATACACCTGTGCATTGAAAATAGCTTTTCTGTACTTATCATTCGACATTCTGAGTATTGCAGTTTCTGCCTTTTTCATATCGCTCTTAGTTGCATTAATAAGTGCATCTAACTTTCTGCCATTGACTTTGAAAAATTCACCGGTAGCTGAAGGACTTACCTTACCGACATTAAAGCCTTTTTTAATAGCTTTTAATATTTCAGCCTCTTGCTTTGCGTTGCCATCAGCCATTGCAGTTTTCAGTATTTCCTCAATTTTCTTATTTAATGTAGAAAACTGCTTACCGTATTTCTTTTGGTTGGTTCTACGGTACTGTTCAAGGCTTTTAAGTTGTTCAGACTGCCACTGTGACCAGTTATAACCTTCTTTTTCTTCCTCTGCCCTATGATTTTTAAAATTTCTCATCATACTGTCAATGAGTTCATTTTCTATGGTTTCAAAGGCTTTGGAAATATCATAATCAACCATTGTTTAGTACCGTATTTAGGTCATCAATTTCAGAAGTTTCATCAAGGGTAGTTATGCCTTGTTCTTCCTTAATTCTTTTGACTTCCTCAGCTTTCCAATCAGAACACTTACTATCTCCATAGAGCTTTTCAACAGAAGTTTCAACACTCATTATTGCACTTTGTCTTGCTTTACCAACAGTTTCTACTTGACTCTCAAAGCTAGGGTTAGCATACTCTCTAAAGTTAATTGCCACATCAAGGTCAGTCGGTACTAAGGCTTTATTTGTTAATTCATAATAAGCATTAAGTACAGACTTAACAAGACTAGGCAATGATTTTTCAAGGAGTTTAACAAAGTTCTGTCTTGTATATAAAGTAGTCTTTTCTTTTTCTCTCTGTGCCTCTGCATTGTCCAATTTCTTATTATCAATACCAAGAGTACTTGGACTGATAACACCCTGTAGGCACAAATCTAAAGCAGTTACATAGGCTGATAGGTAACTTTCGTGTTGAATAGACGGTGATTCTGTTACAATCTTATTGCCTACACCCTCTTTCATATCGTTACCTATAGCAATGTACCTGTTATCAAATGGGTTTGGTGCAATAGGCTCACCTGTTTCAGGGTTTCTAGGTATGTAACAATCAGGCATATATGTTTTTGTTCTGGCTGAACGAGAGGCATCCATCCACTGCGACCATATTTCATCTATACTGTCAAAGGCATCTTCCTTGTTACTGATAATACCCTTACCTCTACCCTCATAAAAGCCATTGCTATAAATTAAAGGTACTGCCCACATATATGATTTATCAAATGTGATGCCCTCACTATCTATCCAAGACAAGGCACTGACAGTATGAAGGTCAACCTCTCTTCCGTTATTGTCATATAAAGCATACTTGATATATCCATATCCGTAGGTCTCTTCAAACTGATAGCACCTTGTCTTTTCTGTGTATTCTGTATAGAACTTAATTTCTCTGATTCTGCCACGAACATAAGTGTATTTTACCTTTTCGGCACCGTACCATTCAATGATAGGTAATTCTGAAATTTCATTATCAAATGAAATCTTAAATGCACCGTCACCTACTATTGCAAGGTCCTTAATTGCACTTTCAAGCACATCAGCAAAATTATTTTCTTTCTGTATTTTCTCCCATACTTCTTCATATTCGGTTGTATTATTATTGTGTATCTCAATACCGTTAAAATCGGTTTTTAGAATATTTGTAATAACATCAACCATTAAGGCAGGGATAGCAACATGGATTTTCTGTATCTCCTGACCTGCTGTAGGTCTAGCTTTCCAAAACATTGTTTTCTGAACATCAAGACTTTCATACAGTTCTTGAAGTTGCTTACTCTTGCCCCAATACCATATTCTGTTTTTAGCACAATCAGTTAGGTGGTTTACACCCTCACTAATTGTAATGGTAGTATCTGATGCAGAAGTAATCCTAAGAAAACTCCTTAATCCTTTTCTTACTGTATCAGCCATTCTATTAATCAGCCCCATTCTCTACTCACATCCTATCTTATCCTTATAGGGTAGCCACCCATACTGTGATGAGTTTATAAAGTGATCATTACCATCTTCAGGAGTATTGTCTTTATCCTCTAGCCAAGAATACAGTTCATATTCCTGTATAGTGCTTGTACAATGTTCCAATATAAAATAATGCCCTTTGGCAAACCAGCCTAAGAGCATATTAATTCTATCTATTATTGTTGTTTTCTTGTATGCATTATTAAATGTAAATACACAACCGTTCTTGCGTTTATATTTATTCAATTCTGTTATAGTCGCTTGATCTGCATTATCAATAAAAACATTTCTTGAAAGTCCCCATTCTTCTTGATTTCTTTTTAAGAAGTCGATGTAGTTTATAGCCACATCAGAGGGTGCCAGTGGTGTTTTAAGTTTTGCATTATTATATTCCTTTTCGTCTAGCTGAATACAATTACCTCTATTAGTTATTCCAAAGAAGGTCATTGCTATTGTGTCAGGTGACTTTTGGGAATATGCAGTATCAAGCCCTGAAGTAAAGATAATAAAATGTTCTTTTTTTCTATCGTCAGCAAGGAACTGTTTTGCCCATTCTTTTGATTTAATATGAACATTTCTATCAAAGTTACTGAACACAAGACCTGTAGCCCTGCCTCTAAGTCCTAAAATCTTATTCTTATAAAGCTTTGTGCCCTTTGGAACATTCAATTTAATTTGTTCTATTTTAGTTTTTGACAGTCCCAGGTTATGTTCAAAAGAAAAGAACCAATGGACCCAATTAGGCTTTGGTTCTTCTGTTAGCATATTTAATATTTCTTTCGGTGTATCTGACTTGTACTTTTCAAGTGGTCTAGAACAGTTAATGTACTCCTTATACACCGGTAAATTAGGGTCATCAGGATTAAGGGTAGCCATAAAGTAGTCACAACGCATACTTGCTTCTCTCACAAAGTCTATATCTGCTGTATTGATTTCATCAATATACAAGCAACCATACTGACCACCCAGAGCCTTCTGCCACTTTTTCTTATCACCATAACCCATAACATACACAATCTTATTTCCCTTGTTTGTATGGAACAGAATGTGTGGTATCTTTTCATCCTTAGTACCGGTGCCGTTGTACTCTGTAAGAACACCAAAGTCATCAACAACACCAAGGTCCTTATTAATAATATTCTTTTCAGCAGTACCTGTGTCTTTTGAGGCAATGATATGATATTTCTTATTACTCTGTGCAACCTTTAGAAAAAATTTAAAGATACCTACCGTTGTTTTTCCTGCGGCAGTAGTACCTTCAAGAAACTCAACCGGTGCTTTACATTTGATGAAATCTTTATACTTTTGAGAAAGTAATAAATTACTCATCATCAACACTCATTTGCTTAATTAGGTCATCAAGTTTAGAAACTTCTGCACCAACATTTGCATCAACTTTTAGGGTATATTCACCTGTCATTTTGTTAAGGGTATCAATAGCCCTGATTCTGTCTGACGTTTCTTCTTCACCGTTTCTTGCAATATCAGATAATGTTACCTGTCTGTCTTTTGCACACATTATTCTTTCATCTTTCAGTTTATCGGAAATTTCTTTGATGTACTGTACTATTGTAGTATTTTGTAGTAGTTTTGATGCATTAGTGTTTGCATATTTTTTTGAATATCCTGCTTTTATTGCACTTTCTGTGGCATTACCACTCTGTGCATAATATTCAGCAAATTTCTTTTGTCTTGCGTTTAGCTTATCATTCATGATAACACCACCTTTCAGTATTTTTATAGCAAAATAAAAAGGCTAAGCAGTGCTTAACCTTTTCAATACAAAATGTTATAATGTTATTTCATTTTCTTTACAGTAATCGGATAAACCGTAGCAATGGTCTCTTTTTCATCAGAATTTGTTTTATAATATAGTTCAAGCTGATATTTTCCATATCCAGGAAACTTTATATCTGAATCAATAGTGATTCTTCCAGCTTCAATATCATACCCCTCAATTGGTAATTTTATCTCAGAAGAATAAGTTCTTCTATTAGAACTTTTCTCTTTAGATTCTTTTGACTCTCCTATAGTTTGACCATGTAAATTCAAATAAAGATTTTTCTCATTATCTTCTAAGTCATTATAATACTTTAAAAGTAATTTTATAGGAACACCATCAGATGATTCTTCATCAGAAATAAAAATTGAATAAAGAATCATAATTCTAAAGTTAGCTGTCAAATCATCATCACATACAATAGTATTAAATATGTCAGATATTACATTTTCTCCATTACCAATAGAACTAACTATTATATTAAAATTATATTTATTCATTTCACATTTCATCATTTCTTACACCACTTTCCCATGAATTATTATCTGCTTCAAAAGAGGTATTATAGGTATTCATATTAGCATTATCCAAGTATAGACGATCTTGCTTTTGATCTATTTTGGAAACTAAATTCTGTGTTGATGTTTGAATATTTTTCATTTCTTCTAACATAATTTTCAATTCTTTGTCGGATTCCTCAGCTTTTTCAACACTATAAAAACTTAGGAACATAGAAACTATCGAACTAGTCAATGCTACAATTCCTAGAACTATACTTACAAAACCATTCAAATTATCCATAGTAACAGAATGTGTACATATGGAAGCAATAAAGAATGCAACTATACCAAAACTTAAAATCAAACATATCAGTGCTACTGAAAATGTCTTGAGAATGCCAATATATCTTTGCAATCTGTCTAATAAGTTAGGCTTATTATCGCAATTATCACAACTTTTAGGATATTTGTTTTTCCCCATAACATCCACCTTATTTATTAGTTTCCAAACTATTATATCATTATTATTATCAGTTTTCAATATATAAAGATAAATATAATTTGTCTTTTTCCACTACAACAAAACCCACCTAAGTGATTAGGTGGGCAATGCTGAATTTTTACAAGAGGAATAGTAGAAGTGAAAATCATTCTTGCAATCTTATCTATCTCTTTCGGTTTTCCATAATATCATTATAGCACTTAAGAATAGGAATTAATAGGAACTGATAGGAACTACTTAATCCATATTGTATTTTTTTCTAAAGGCTTGTAATGCTCTGCCATGTAATGCTCTAATCCATCTATCAGAACAACCAATAGTTTCAGCAGTTTTCTCAAAGGTTTCACAATTAAGGTAATATTCTGTTAGAACCAATATATAAATTGCATCATCAAGACCATTGATTTTACTTCTAACATCATTCTTCATACAAATAAGGTCATCAATTTCACTGTTGATTTCATTTTGTAAATCCACTATCTTGTCAACTGTTTGTGTAAAGTCAGTTGTGTTTGATGACTTTACACGCTCACCGGTTGTCTGTGGGCTCATCTGTGTTATGCTTAACCTTAACCTATGTAATTCCTTATCCTTAACATTAATCAACCTATCAGCAAACCTTACACGATTAAGGTACTCTTTAGCATTCAAGGTTATCACTCCAATCTAACCTCTGTCCACAATGAGGACAGTAATTATATTCCCAACTAGCACTAAACATAGTAAGGTTCTTATGACAACTAGGACAAAATTTATCAAGCAATGCTTTTTTGCTTGATGCCACCTTCTTAGGTGTTCGTTTTGAAACAGCCTTACCCAAGTTTACTCTTTTGCAATCATTAATCAGGTCTATAAAATCATCTGTTGTCATTCCATAAGAAGAACATGGGAAACTCTCCTCACTAATAACATCATATTCATTATTATCAATCATTTCTCCTAATTCTGTAACATCAATATATTTGCCCTTTGAAGTATCAATATAATTACTCATATTGCAATCTCTCCACTTTCAATCTTAGCTCTATACTGACCGTAGCTTAGCCTTGTACCGTGTTCTTCGTTGTACTTATGTAAGTTATACAAAGTACGGTTAAGGTTATGTTCTCTTGACTGCTTTGGTGTTTTAGCTTGTTCTTGCTTTAGCCTTTGGTTCTTTACTCTGTTGTGTGTCTTTACACACTCATAACTGCAAAACTTTGCATTGTGGTTTCTTGCAGTAAACTCATTTCCACATACTGCACATACTCTCTTAATTTCCATTATTGTTACTCCTTATTTCAACATCATCAAGTTTACATACCACTAAAGAATTTGTAGCTAAACTGTCTTGTAGTTCAGCTTGATATATAAACTTGTTTTCTTTTGTACTTCGTCTGATAATACAACCAACCAAGTTATAAAGACTTCCCTTATAACTTACTTGCCTATTCAAATATTTCTTAACTTGAGAAATGTCCATTTACAGGCAACTCCTTTATCCTGATATAGATACCGGGAATATCAGCCCAAAACTTTTCTACCAGTTCAGAACAAACAAGTGCATCATCTTTCCAAAAGCCTAACTTAGTCATTACATCTTTCAAAAGCTTTTGTAAGTTATCTGTATCAGGCTTTGTTGTACGATAGTCCCCATCACTATGTTTTCCCTTTAGAGGGAAACACCACTTTGTAACAAGTGATACACCTGAAACAAACATTTCCTTTGGAACATATTTGCTTAAATATGCTTCAAGTTTTGACCTAGCCTCTTTCAGTCTTGGCTCTTCATAGAAGATTGGTTTACCGTTCACATAACTAATCTTCTTTTCTTGATGTGTAATTGTTGGTGGGTCCATAGGCATAAAAAATTCAGTAGTCTTCATTTTATATCCTTTCTGCGTAAATCGTTTATTTTTAAACTTCTGCTTTTTCGTGTATATTATTACTTAATATAAAAGGGGAATTTAAAACCCCTTTTATATATATATAATATATATAGTTTTTCTTTCCCTCTGAAAAAGTCGATAAATTATTCGAGATTTTCCCTAGGGAAGAAAGTTACTTTTTATCGAGTTTTTCACTATTAGGGAAAGGAAAATTATTCGAGATTTTCATTTTCCTTGTTTTAATAATATTGTGTTTTTATTCTTCAATAGAATTATTTTTCAAACCCACATTACTATTATCAACCCAAAAATTGTTATGTTCCTTTAGATAATTTCTAACGGTTTTATCTGTCACTCCCATATAGAATGCAAGGTCTTCAATAGTGGCTTGACCATTTTCTTGAACTGCACTAAAGGCAACTTCTAATGATTCTTTTCGTTCATTCTTTCGTTCTTCAGCACTTTTTTTGTTGCCAAAATTTTTCTTGTAATTTGAGTTTTTACTATTCATTTGGCTACTACTGTCAATATCACTTAAAACACCTGTATCATCAATCTGATGTATAGGATAATTGAACCAACAGTTGATTGGTGAGAACCTAGGGAACTCTCTTAATGTACCTTCAATTCTCCAAGCTGAACGAGTTTTGATGGACTTTCTTTCTTCTTGAAATTCAGCCCTAGCCAAAGCTAAAGTATTCTTACTTAGCTTATTTTCGGCTATCTTTTCCATATTGTAGGAACTTTCTAAATCATCCTGAGAAACCTCCTCATCAATATTAGAAACAAATCTTTTCAGATATTTATAGTAAATAGCACATTCAGCTTTGTTCTCTTGATACTTAATAAGATTATCGTCAATTTCTAGTTCTATAAGGTCTAACATGGCATCAGGGTCACGAGCAAAAACACCACTGCCTGAGGCTCTGTCCATAGACTTCTTAGTACCTTGATTACCTTTTGAGTGATGGTGACAGTAAATTACTGCACATCCCAGTTCGGCACAAATTTTGTCAAACTGATTACAGAACTTAGACATCTGTTCTGCACTGTTTTCATCACCTGTAAGAACCTTGTATATAGGGTCAATAATAACTGCTATATAGTTCTTTTTTAAGGCTCTACGGATTAGCTTAGGTGCTAATTTATCCATTGGTGAGGCTTTACCTCTTAAATGCCATATATCAATATTCTTTATGGCGTTAGGTTGCCAATTTAGTTTCTTATATACATCAGCAAATCTATGTAAACAGCTTGCTTTATCAAGTTCAAGATTAACGTACATAACTTTACCTTTAGTACAATTAAAACCTAGCCACTTCTTCCCCTCAGCTATTGCAATAGTGAGTTCAATAAGTGCAAAAGACTTACCGGCTTTAGATGGTCCGGCTATAAGCATTTTGTGACCTTGTCTGAGAACATTATCAATTAGTGGTGGTGATAGTTCAGGTAAGTTATCAAAAACTTCTGTTAGGTTTTCCGGTTCAGGTAAATCATCATTAATACTTTCTATCCACTCATACCATTCATCCCAACTTTCTTTGCCTATGTTGGTATCAAGTAAATATTGTTTCTTACCTTTTCTTTCAACACCGGGCATTCTGCTTAGTCTTGATGGGTTTTTGTTCTGCTTATCTGTAATAAAGCCGTTCTTGTCACAAACTTTATAAAGATAATTTACTCTCTTACTGTATTCTTCATAATTTGTAGCATTTATCTTTACAATAGCGTGAATAGATTTATTACCTGTATGTACAAGACAAGCTACCGGCAATTCAAGTTCTCTGATAATAGTATTTTGAGTTTCAATAGGTATTTCATCAGATTCTACAAGTGCATAACGGTAGTCGGTTACATTGTCATTTTTAACACCTTTACCGTCTAAAGGATTAAACCTTATCCAAGCACCTACATCTTTGTTGTAATCCCCAAATACTGCACCTATATCATCATCTTTTAACTTTGACAATTCTTCTATTAACTGACCTGCAGTTCTATCATAATTACCCTTTGTAGGTAAGTTCTTACCGTCAGCAGTTTGCCAACAGTCTGTTACATATCCCACATTATCGTCAGCCTCAAACAATACACTAAGGTATTTAATAAGTTGTTCTTTAGGGTGCCACTCTTTAGGTAGTTTTAATTCTTCAATTTCAAAACCACCGTCAATAACTTTCAATGGGTCATTACTGATTTCATCATCCCAGTTCATAGCTTCATCAGGTGCACCAACAGGTGGCTTGTAACCAAAGTCACAAGCCATTTGATATATAGTGCCACCTGTTACCGGTGAAGAACTTCCGTTAAATGTTGCCCATTTTTTATGACATTCATCACTGTGGTATCTGCTACTATCTCTACTGCTCCAGCTATCCCAATCATATTCAGAATAACCTTCTTGTTTAAGAGCCATACCAACATTAATCCATTCCTGATAGTCTAGCCTTGAAGGGTCAATATATTTAATTAATTCAACTAAATTCAGCTTATTATTCATAGCTATTCACCCTCTCTATACTGTGACGGATTGATGTTTCTAGGTACATGCCAACCGTTTGCTTGAATTCTGCATATTAGCTTTCTTGCATTTTCAAATTGCCATTCACCAACATGCTGAAATCCATAACGCTCTAAACATCTTATCTGTTTAGGTGTGGTAAGTCCTGTTTCTTTGCGTTTCTGTAGTCTTTCAAGTAGCATTGTAGCCTTACCGGCATTATCAATTTCATCCGGAAAAATACCTAGTTTTTCAAGTGCTTGTACTTGTTTTTTGCTAGGTGGTGCCATCTCCCAACCAAAAGCCGGAACATATGAAGATAAATCTTCTGCTTGAATTGACATTTCAAATTGCAAAGGGTCAACAAGTTTTCTTTTTCTTGTTTTCATTTTTTGCAGTTGTTCTGCAAGTGCTCTTTCTCTCTGTTCAACAACATCTTCTGATGCCTTTTCTTCAGCCTCTTCAATGTCAATAGGACAACCTGAATTTTCTGCTAAATTCTCAGTCATTTTCTTTGCCACTTCGTCAGATGTACAAATTAAGTGAGCAGGTCTGCATAGTTCGTGTCTTTCTGTATGCCACAAAAAATCAAGAAGTAATAAATCTTCCTTACCTTCACATAGTCTTGTACCTCTGCCAACCATTTGACAATAAAGACCTCTTACTTTTGTTGGTCTTAATACAATAATGCAATCAACTGATGGACAATCCCAGCCTTCCGTTAAAAGCATTGAATTACACAGAACATTGTATTTATTGTTTTCAAAATCATTTAACACTTCTGCTCTGTCTGTACTGTTGCCATTAACTTCGGCTGCATTAAAGCCCTGAGTATTTAAAATATCTCTGAACTTCTGTGAAGTCTTTACAAGTGGCAGAAAAACTACTGTCTTTCTGTTTGCACAATACTTCTTCATTTCTGTTGCTATTTGATACAAATATGGGTCCAGTGCAGTATCAATATCACTGGCTTTAAAGTCACCGGCTTGTGTTGATACACCTGATAAATCAAGTTTAAGTGGTATTGTTACTGCCTTAATAGGAGTTAAATACCCTTCCTTAATAGCTTGTGGAAGGGTATATTCATATGCAAGGCTATCAAACACTTGTCCTAGATTTTTCATATCACCTCTATCGGGAGTAGCTGTAACACCAAGTACATTAGCCTCAGAAAAATGTTCAAGTATTTTTTGGTAACTATCAGAGATAACATGATGTGCTTCATCAATAATAATTGTGTCAAAGTAATCACAACTAAATTGATTTAGTCTTTTATCTCTCATAAGTGTTTGGACTGAACCTACAACAACTCTATACCAACTGTTAATACAGGAGTTTTCAGCTTTTTCTACTGCACTTTTCAGTCCGGTAGCCTTTTCTATTTTGTCAGAGGCTTGTTCTAACAGTTCGCCTCTATGGGCAAGGATTAAAACCCTTGCCCCTTGTCTTACACAATCTTCTGTAATCTTTGCAAAAACTATTGTTTTACCACACCCTGTAGGAAGAACCAAAAGAGTTTTCTTGTCCCCACTATTCCACTTTTCAAAAACCTTTTCTTTTGCCTCTTGCTGATATGGTCTTAACTTAATTTCACCCATTAAAACTGACCCGGCACAAAGGCTTTAGGCTGACTGTTTTGTTGTGGGGTTTCGTTAGGTTCTAAGAATTCTTTGATTCTGTTAATTTCTCTTTCTTCGCCTTTATCATTAGTGTATTTATCTACACTAACCTTACACTTACCTTTTCTGCCTGTTACTTCACTCCAATTCATTCGTAAAGGTTCTCCATGTTTTCTCAAACCAATAGAAGTAAAGAACTGACACAGTTTCCACTCAACTTTTTTGTTAAGAAGTAGGTTTTCTCTAACAGTAGCAGAACCTGCTTCTGAAGTTAGCTTAATTGATAATTCAGCTTTAGGACAAGCTGACATCTTTGTGCTACCTTCAAATCTCTTTCTTTCAAAGCCTAAAATCTCAAAATCGTATGTACCTTCAGGAAGAAGAACAAACTCACTATCATTTTCAATGGTGTCATCCCAACCCATTGCTACATCATTGTTATTGTATTCTGCCATATAAAATCATCCTTTCTTTAATCAAACGGTAAATCATTGTTTTGGTTAATCAGTCCTACAACTTTATCCCAGAAAGTAATTAACCAACCTTCAATAAACTCATTACCATAGTCCTTTATCTTTGTATCTTGTGGGAAATATCCCTTTTGTGCCACAACAAGTTGAATATCCTCTTCTGACACATTATCAGCTTTCATCAGATCTACTAACTTCTTAGGCAATCCTTCCGGAATCGGAACATTAGTTGCTTGTTGCTCCACCGGTGGTGAAGTTGGTACATCATCTTCTACAAGGTCATCAAGTTCAGAAATAGGGTCACTTGTAACTGTTTGTTGTAGTTTTGGTTCTGATACAACAGTAGTTGTTGTACTGTCACTAGGGATAAATGGAGAAATCACAGAATATTCAAAAGGTACTTCCCTATCAAGACCGTATCTGTTTTTTGCATCCCAACAAGGATTATGCTCTGTGTACATTACTCTCTTGCCACCTGTAGCCTTGTACTTGTTGTTGTCTGTTTTCTCCACATAAGTCTTATAATTGACAAAGAATACTGCATCTGCCCATTCTTTTAATAAAGGAGCATTTCTTTTGTCCAGCTTTAGTTCCCATCTATCATAAGCACCCATTTCATCAGGTTGTTCAAACTTTCTCATAGTAGCGTGAGCAAGTACCACAACATTAATATGTATATCAATCAAGTCTTCTAACAGATTAAGTATCTTACCAAAAGCCTCTGACTGATATACATAACCTTTACCATAGCCAAAGTCCTCAATACCTTTCTTCTGTGCAGATGCACATACTGATTGACCACATAACTTTTCAAGCCAATCAGCAGTATCAAGAACAAATGTTTTGCATACATTAGGGTTCTGCTTAACATATTCAATCTGTTTAATAACCATTTCCATGGAAGTTGGTCTATCAAATCTACTAACATTAAGCCTTTTTGTGCCACCCTCTGTATCGCAAAACACAGGACTAGGAAACTTAGATGCCATTGTTGACTTACCAATTCCCTCAGGACCATAAATTACAATCTTTTGTGCTGACATAATTACACCACTTGAAATGTTCATTTTGTACCTCCTTGTTGCCGATTAGATATTGGCACTCTTTCACCATTAACATCAATTACTGCATTGTCGATTGCAAACTGTAATAGTTCAGTTACAACACTTTGAATAGTTTTGCCTGTCATACTTGCAATAACAGTAATTGGAACACACTGTTCAGGCTCAACCCTTACCTTTGTATATCCACAGTTAAGTGCTTTGCCTGTATTTACTGTATTTACACATTTTTTTGGTTTAGTAACCTTTCTAGTAGCCATAATTAAAATTCTCCCATCTTAAATTCCTTTTTTACAAAAGGCTTTTGTTCTGTATTCTTAACATATCCATCTTCAATAATGATGGAACATTCATCTCCGGTTGACACTCTTGTTGCAATAGCCTGTAAGTTCTCACTTTCAAGCCACTGATTAAATTCTGCCAGTGTTTCAACATCCATTTGTTCCAGCTTATCTAATAGTACAAAACCACAATTAGGATTTAACTTTCTGATAATAGCAGTAGCTACTTTTAACTGCTCTGCACCACTCATATTGTCCCACTTATAGCCTTTATAAGTTAATTCTTTACCTTCAACTGATAGACCCGGTAAAGGAAGATTAGCATTGTTAAGTAGGTCATACTTCCTCTTGCGTATTTCTTCAATCTGATGTGTTAGACAGTTGTACTGGTCTTGATAATTCTTGGCATCTTCTTCAGCTTTCGCTTTATCAAGATTTGCTCTAACCTTACGGTTAATACTATCAATATTAGCAATACTTTCTTCAAGTTCAGCAGTTGACTTATCTTCAAGTCCCTGAACAGAAGTTTTTGCTATTTCAATGTCAGATATTATAGTTCTTCTCTTATCCTTTAATTCTGCTAAATTTCTTTCTAAAGTAGCAATTTGGGCAGTAAGGGACTCGTTCTGACTTTCCAATGAACTTAAATGTTCCCTTTTCTTCTGATTCTCACCGTTCTGCACAAGTATTGCTTGTTGTTGCTTAATTAAGTCATAAGGAGAAATAAGTTCAGAAGGTACACCCTCATACTCTTCCATTTCAAGAGCATACTTCTTCTTTTGGTCTGCAATCTGACCGATAGCGTGTCTTTGATTGTATGTTGTGGTTTCTTCATTTTCCAGCATATAAAGTTCATCACCAACACCAATAATCTGTAGTAAAATATCTGCCTTTTCTTTTCCTGATGCACTCATAAACTTTGGTAAATCAAGAGCAAAGGAACTGATAAATTCATTCAGCAATGTTTGTCCACTTTTGTTACCTTCCGGGTCAATGACCTTTAAGCTACTATTCTTACCACTTCTCTCAACCACAATACCGTTAGATAGCTTAATCTTTAGGTGTGGTGGAATTGTAGAACCATCTCTCTTAGGAGATGATGGCATAAACTTGTTACCACCAAGACACCATGCAATACTATCCAGTACAGATGTTTTGCCTTGACCGTTTCTACCACCAAGGACAGTTAAACCCTCAGCAGTAGGAGTTAAGGACACAGCCTTAACTCTTTTAACATTTTCTACTTCTAATGATGAAATCTTAATTGACATTTTTACTATTCCTTTCTTTTAAAAAAACTTGACATTTTAAAAATTTTTCTCTAAAATGAAATAAGATTATTCTAATATGTTCCGTAATAGGAACACCTTTCTAGTCACTAAGAAACTGCAATTTCTTAGTGGCTTTTTCTTTTGTTTTGGTTCATACTTCTTCGCCCTCAACAATGTGTTCAATTTCTTCCGGTTTTGTGCCTAAGGCTTCCTCAAAACACTTTGTCTGAAAATCATCCTTAGTTATACAGAGGTTCTCCCTACTGTATGCCACCTTAAAATCGTCCATAATATAAGACAATATGCGTGGCAAAACATAGACCATACCAAAGTAGAGAAACGGAAGAAGTAAGAAACCACCATACTTTGACAGTAGATTGATATGTAGTGCTAAGGAAACAATGATTGTAACCACTATTGTTACTGCCAGTCCTACTGCTTTAATACTCTTCTTCATCTTCACTCTCCAACTTTCTTAAAAGTCTTGCTATCTGATTTTGGTTTTCCCTAATCATTTCTAGCAAGTGCCTTTGTTCGTTCATCACTTCGTTCCAGCTATTCTGTAGCCACTTGGTATTGTCAGTATGTGCCTTATTCAGACAACCTATAACACCTAGGACTAGAAGTACAAATGCCAGTATGATAACTGCAATAGTGAAACTTCCCACTTTTTTCACTTCCTTTCTTTTGCCTAATTCAGTAGTGCTGAATCAGGATGGTTATTCACATAGTCAGTCATACCCTGACTTATTCTTGAACATATGCCATTAATATAGCGTTGTTCTTGTTCTTTGGTCAGATGATTGGTCTTGTTGCCGTTGTGGTCCTTTTCTGCCCACAGCACTTGCTTGCCACCATCATTTACCCATACCCTATAAGCTAACTCTTTTGCCATTTCATCACCTCACTAAAAGTTATGTTGTGCCTTGATTGTCCAATTCATCAATTTTCCTTACATATCTGAAAAAGTCATTCAAATCAAAACTATCAGCCTCTCTTTCCTTTAGAATAAAACCATCTAGAGAAACATATTGAACATAATACTTAATGTTGTGGAGTCCCTCCGGAGTATTTCTGTCCTTTGGTAGTTCTCTTTCTATAAGCCTTATTCTTATAAGGAAATCTCTGGCAACCCTACTTTTCTCCAAAAAAACACCTACTTTCTTTATTGCTTTCAATATTCCACTATGCTATTCTATATGTAGTGATAAAACACCATTTATCACACTACATAATGAAATCGAGGTGAAATATAATGATAATTTTTGAAATTTTAGCTATCATATGGACTTTCCGACTTGTTACAAATATTTTCAGACTATATGCAACAAAATACTATTTTTATCGTTTCAAAAAGCAGTATAAAAATCTCGACCAATATGCTAGACCAGTAGAAGTATTATTCAAAAAAGCTGATACACAACATATAGTTATTAGTACAGATAGAAGAATTTCACTAAAACAAATCTATCAAAACAAAATATCAAATTGTCTTACTGACCCTTCGTCATATCAAAAGCTATATGAAGTATTTGAAAATACCATTGGGGTATATAAATATAGGATAAGACAAAATTTTTATCCTACATTTTGGCTTACTATTCCAATAAATATTTTAAATTCTATTGGTGTTCAACCAAATATAATAGTTTCTACTTTAATAAATATTCTGTTTTGGCTAGTCAGTTTTTTGGCTGGATACTTTCTTGAAAAGTTTTTAGACTACCATATTCCAACTAATCTATTCTCAAATCTCGATAAGCTGATAGGATAAAATCTCTAATTCTTTGACGCTCTTTTTTATTTTTGCAATCTTCAAGTCTGTTCACTTCATTAAATATTGCAGTATATAAAAGTGCATCAACTTCTGTACCACTTATCTCTGTAAATACAGGCTTTTTCTCCATTTTATTTATTCCTCACCTACTTTCATAAGTCCCATATATGGGACAGTTGATTTGGTATAATTACTTGTGGGTAATTATAAAGTTGAATGTTTGTAACTTGTCAAGTTACTGAATGAGCAAAAAAAATTGGCATTGGGTCGCTAATGTCCAAAACATTCATTAGCTTTTCAATCTCATCACTGCCAAAAATTCCCCTACTAAATCTATTAGTTAAGGTTCTTTCTGACATATTGAGCTGTTTTGCCACTTCCTTTTGTGTTAGTCCTTTACGAACTATCGCAGCCTTAAGTTCATTGGTATTAACCATACAAATCACCTCCGTAACTTTTTAAGTTACTTTTATTTTACACTGTGTTTCGTAACTTGTCAAGATATTTTTTGCTTAATTTTAGAAATATTTTTCTTGACAAGTTACTTTATTAGCACTATAATTGAATTAAATTACTAATACGGAGTGATAATTATGACAGTTGGTGAGCGAATTAAACTAGCACGAGAAACTAAAAATTTATCTCAAACAGACCTTGCTAACGCTTGTAAAATAAGTAAACAAACATTGTACAAATATGAAAATAACATTATAACTAATATTCCATCTGATAAAATAGAGGTTATTGCCAACTATTTATCTATATCACCAGCCTATCTAATGGGTTGGGAAACTGATAATAAGGACACTAACAACAAACTAACAGATGATGAAGAACTTCAAGAATACCTAGAAGAATTGAAAAATAGAAGTGAAATGAGAATGCTTTTCAGTCTTGCTAAAGGTGCTACAAAAGAAGATGTTGAAAAAGCAGTTAAGATTATAGAGGCATTAAAAGAGGATGATTAAAACTTGGGTAATATTTACATAAGAGGAATAGCACTACCTTTAAAGATAAGGGGCGTTACTGTTGTTGATAGTGATGGTAACTTTAATGTGTATATAAATACTGCTTTAAGTAAAGATACACAGTTAAAAGCTACTGAACACGAACTTAATCATATAAAGCTAGACCATTTCTATGACTATGAACCGGTTATATTTAATGAGCTAGAGGCTAATGCAGTATAGATATACAATTATAATAAAGAAAAACCTCAACTACCGTTTTGGTACTTGAGGATAAATATAATATCGTCACGAATCGTTACGGTAATATATAAAGAAAAAGCACTACCTTGATGGGAACAAGATAGTGCTTATAAGAAAGTAAAAGAGTGGTTGCTTCACTTTCAAAATTATTATAACACATTTTGGCATTAATTGTCAATATGAAAGGGGCTAACGATATAATGGACTTTATCGACCAAGTAAAACAATTTTCTAAGAAAGCTGTTACTATGAAGGAAAATTTACAAACAGAAGAGGCAACAAAGATGTCTTTGATTGTACCATTCTTTGCAATGCTGGGTTATGATGTTTTTAATCCAGAGGAATTTGTACCTGAGTACACAGCTGATGTAGGCATTAAGAAAGGTGAAAAAGTTGACTATGCAATAGTACAAAACGGCGAACCTATTATCTTAATTGAGGCAAAGTGGTGTGGTGAAAACTTAGATAAACACGGTTCACAGCTATTTAGATACTTTGGTACTACTTCTGCAAAATTTGCAGTATTAACAAATGGTCTTGTTTATAGGTTCTTTACTGACCTAGACAACCCTAATATGATGGATGAAAAGCCATTTCTTGAAATTGATGTGCTAAATTTGAAAGAGGCTAAGGTTGCTGAACTTAAAAAGTTTTGCAAGTCTAACTTTAACCTTGATGAAATCTTTAGCACTGCATCAGATTTAAAGTATTCTAATGAATTTAAGAATGTTATTGCAGCAGAGTTACAGAATCCAACTGATGAGTTTACAAAGTTGTTTCTTAACAAAACATATTCAGGAAGACAGACACAAAGTGTTGTTGATAAGTTTAAACCGGTGTTAAAGAAAGCACTTAACAACTACATTAATGAACTTATGAACGACAAAATCAAGGCAGCCCTTAATAATAGTGATGATAGCGAAAAAGTCGTTGAAACTGATGTGGCAGAACCACAACCCGTTGAAGTTGAAGAAAAGCCTAGTTACGAAGATAGAATTGTTACTACTGATGAAGAACTAGAGGCTTACTTTATTATAAAGAACCTACTTAAAGATATTGTACCTATGAATGAAATTACTTATCGTGATACCATTTCATACATAAATATTTTATATAAAGATAATGGCAGAAAGTGGATTTGTCGTCTTGTGCTTACTGATAACAGAAAAACTCTAATTCTTCCACATGAAGATAAAAGCAAAGAAAAGATTGAACTTAGTGACATCTATGAATTAGAGAAGTATAAGGATAAGCTTGTAGAAATTCTAAATAGATATATCTGAGGTTAATATAAAAAAGCAAACCAAAGAATGTTTACAATAGCCAATTCGTAAATTCTCCCTATTTTTACGAATTGGGTATCAAAATATAATAAAAAAATCGCCCTCTGGTGCTGGAACACTAGAGAGCGACACCATTACACAGGGTGCAATGATACTAACACTTAGCAAGTAATATTGTATCATACCCTTGTAAATTTTTCAATATAATTTACAAGGGATTTTTGCACCCTTTTTTAGATAAGAAAGGAGCAAAATAAATGGATGATTTAAAAATCGCAGCTGCTTACATCAGAGTTAGCACAGATGATCAGACAGAGCTTTCACCGGATAGCCAAATTAAAGTTGTTAGAGATTTTGCAAAACAAAAAGGCTACCTGATACCAAAGGAGTATATTTTCCGTGATGATGGTATCTCCGGTAGAAAGGCTAGTAAACGACCTGAATTTAACCATATGATAGCAGTTGCTAAACAAACCCCTTCCCCATTCTCTGCAATTATGGTGTGGAAGTTTAGCCGATTTGCGAGAAATCAGGAAGAGGCTATTTTCTATAAGGGTATGTTGAAAAAGCGTGGTATTGATGTTATCAGCACATCAGAACCTATTATAGATGGTCCTTTTGGTAGTCTGATAGAGAGAATTATTGAATGGTTTGATGAATACTACTCTATCAACCTATCCACAGAAGTTAAACGAGGAATGACAGAAAAGGTCAGCAGAGGTGGTGCAGTATCTATACCGGCATTTGGATACGATATTGTTAATAAGAAGTATCAAGTCAACCCTATCAATGCTCCTATTGTTCAAAGAATTTTCATTAAGTATCTTAATGGTGTTGGATGCAGAGCAATAGCCAATGAACTGAATGACCTAGGCATTAAGACAACTAGAGGTAATAACTGGGAAAACAGAACCATTGAATACATATTGCGTAATCCGGTTTACATAGGCAAAATTCGTTGGAACCCTAAGCGAAGAACCAGGAGAAATTATGATGATAAAGATATAATGATTGTTGATGGTATTCATCAGCCTATTATAGATACTGACCTATTTGATAAGGTCCAGAAGAAGTTAGACGAAAACAAAGCAAAATACAGACCTTACATTACTGACAGGCAGAATGGCAAAGAATATATGCTAAAAGGTCTTGTTAAGTGTTCTAACTGTGGTGCTACAATGTCTATGTCTTGCAATGGTTTACAGTGCATAAAATACACTCATGGCACTTGTAAGGTATCACACTACATTCAACTTAATAAACTAAATGAAGTTGTTATTAATGCTATTGATGATACTCTAAAGAGTGGTGACTTTCAGCTAAAGCCAAAAGAACAACCACACGAAGAACCACAAGAACTGAACATTGATTTTATGATAGAAAAAGAAAATACAAAGTTAAGAAGAATTAAAGAGGCCTATGAGGAAGGTGTTTATAACCTTGCTGAATTTAAGCAGAGGAAAGAGTTAATTGAAAGCAAGATATGTTCATTACAAAAGCAAAATAAACCACCAGAGCCTAAGCTAGACCACCTTTTAGCGAAGAAAAAACTAATGAGCAGAAGAAAAGAAATTATCTCTACTCTTAAAAGTAAGTCAACTCCTGAAGTGGAAAAAAACGCATTGCTATGCACTTTTATCGATAAAATCATCTTCAATCGTTCCCTATCTTCCGTTGAGTTATTTTTCTGTTTTTGAATTATAACTTTTGGGATATGGGGGACCTGATGGTGAGCTCGGTGCATCACTTAGATATTTAAGTCAGAGGTACACAATGCCGTTCCCTGAACTTCAAGCAACACTTACCGACATAGGTACAGAAGAACTTGGTCACCTTGAAATGATAGGCACTATTGTTTATCAGCTAACTAAAGACTTAACAGAAGACCAATTAAAAGATGCTGGATTTGATGCTTATTTTGTTGACCATACAACCGGTGTTTATCCTTGTGACGCAAATGGTACACCATATACAACAGCGTCAATGCAAGTAAAAGGTGACGCAATAACCGACTTGCATGAAGATATGGCAGCAGAGCAAAAGGCTAGGTCAACATATGACAACATACTAAGATTTTGTGATGATCCGGATGTTATTGACCCGATTAGGTTCTTACGAGAAAGAGAGGTTGTACACTATCAGCGATTTGGTGAAAACCTACGAATACTAACTGACCGACTTGACTGTAAAAACTTCTATGCCTTTAACCCTGAATTTGACAAAAACTGCTTAAATAAAAACAGAAAATAGATAACAAAAGGTAAGGAAGTAATGATTTTCATTACTTCCTTCTTTTACAAATATTTATTTTCTATTGTTTTTATAAATATCAGAAACCTTTTTCGCTATTACTATAGAAATAGCAAATATTATCAATCCTACAATACCACTAGAAGTATAACCCAATGCAATAGCAGTTGCATTAACAAGTCCATAAATCAAACATGCGATAGCATAACATAATATAGTAATTACAATTGTATTTGTAAAAAAGTTCTTTATTTTTTCGGCAACAGCCTTAAGTAGTTTATATATTTTTCTACGAAAAGCAATAATTATTGCAATAGCTATAACGACACAAACAGTAACTATAGATATTGTGAGTGTTGTTGTATTAAAGAAGTTGTATGAGTTATGCGAACTTGAACTTTCTGCACTAGTAGTTAATATAGAAGATGTTTGCGTTACTGTCGTTGTACTCTTTTCATTGTCTTCTATAATTTTATCCAATTCTTTTAATTGACCATTAATTTTACTTTTAATGCTTACCAAATTTGATTGAATTTTTTTGATTTTAGCATCACCATATAAATTTATATATTCATCCTTAGAATATTCTAATGTTTGTTTTAGTTCATTTCTATCTTTTGCACGCTGAATTAGTTGTTCTCTATAATCATATGCAACTTGTAAATTGTTACTATTATTATTTATAAAAACTTGAACCTTGTTATAAAAATTATTATTCAATAATTCTTTGCAATTGTCCATAAATATTTTATGGACATTTATTCCGTGTTTTTTATTATAATAATCTGTATAACTATCGTAACCATTTTTTTCTTTTCGCTGTTCATACCACTCTGTATAGCTCATTTTATCACCCATTAAATAATTACTTTTCTTATTTTATCATTATTATACATATTTTTCAACAATATTGAAGTTTATTGCACAAAAATAACCCCTCACTTATGTGAGGGGTTTTGTATTTCATAATCTAATTGAATACTTTATTTACTGAGATTGTTCTTCTTTTAGACTTTTTATTTATTGGTTTACGAAAACCAAAATATTCAAGTACAAAACTAAAGCTAACTGACAACAATGTTATTCTATTAAAGACA
>ERZ773190.262-NODE-262-length-66046-cov-4.850813_pt1 | contig 66046 bp, 69 predicted proteins | sample MGYA00511111_ERZ773190 | MGnify/ENA primary metagenome ERZ773190 (study PRJEB29015, sample SAMEA2737777) | human gut metagenome | biome: human gut; feature: human-associated habitat; material: faeces | place: China | collected 2012 ... | reverse complement strand
ATAGTATGACAGTAAATGAAGCTCATTTAATTTATTTTTCGCCTACACACACATCAAAACAAGTAGCCGAAGCAATTGTTCACGGAACCGGTATAAAAAATGTCATTTCGATGAATCTCACATTGCAGACTGTCGAGGAAACCGTTATTCCTACGTCTGCATTAGCTGTTATCGTAGTGCCTGTATATGGAGGCCATGTGGCTCCTTTGGCTATGGAACGTCTGGAAAGTATTCGTGGTCTGGATACTCCTGCCGTATTGGTCGTGGTTTACGGAAACCGTGCCTACGAGAAGGCGTTGATGGAACTGGACGCTTTTGCCATCCCTCACGGATTGAAGGTGATTGCCGGAGCAACCTTCATAGGTGAACATTCATATAGCACTGACAAATGTCCTATTGCGGACGGTCGCCCGAATGAATCGGATTTGGATTATGCGGAAGATTTCGGAAAAAAAATAATGGAGAAAATTCAGGCAGCTGCCGGATCCGATACCCTTTATCAGGTGGATGTGCGTGCCATCAAACGTCCCAGTCAGCCGTTCTTCCCCTTGTTCCGCTTTTTGAGGAAGGTGGTCAAACTGCGTAAAAGCGGAACTCCGCTTCCCCGTACCCCTTGGATAGAAGATGAGAGCTTGTGTACTCATTGTGGCATCTGTGCGGCTCGTTGTCCGGCAGGAGCGATTACCAAAGGGGACGAACTGAACACGAATGCTGAAAAATGCATCAAATGCTGCGCCTGTGTGAAAGCCTGTGCAAACAAGGCAAGGAAATATGATACTCCTTTCGCTTCTTTGCTGTCCGAGTGTTTCAAGAAACAGAAATTGCCTCAGACTATCTTGTAGATAATCACTCGTTTAGTCGTTTCGTCTATCCGGAAGCGGTTATCTGTCCGTTCGCCTATCAGCCATGCAATGCGTTCACCGCAGCAGAGAACCCATTGGCGTTCTTTTTGGCTGATGGAGAATTTGCGGTCGGTCAGATAATCGCTTATTTTTTTCTTGCCCGTCATGCCGAAGGGGATGAATGTATCTCCCGCTTGCCATTTGCGGCAGTGAATTTCCTCATTTAATTTGTCTGCATCGAAACAGGCGGTTTCTTTTTCCCGTGGAATCCGGAAATCGGGTGTGAATTCTCTTTCCTCTTTTATTAATTGATAGGGAAGGGCAGGGCCGTCTTCCGGCTGGATGGTTTCCAGTAGCAGCAAATTCCGGTCTTTAATGACTCGCCATTCTTTGCTGACGAATTGTTTCCCTGATTGTCCGTGAAGCGAATTGGCTATATCTTTGATTTGTGCCGAATTGAATCCCAGTGGATGCAATGTTTCAAACAAGAAAGCATCGGGAGCGGGTTCGTCCAGTAGAGCATCGATTCGGATACCTTCCGGAGTGATAATCCGTGTTTTGGCTTCGTCTATTACCTTATTATATATAGTAGCTACATCATTCAGGTGATTGCTTGTTTCTATCAGACTGTTTTTGACCGACGGATTTATTTCCTGCATCAGTGGGAGCAGGTTGAGGCGGATTTTATTGCGGGTATATTCGTCTTCCAGATTGGTGCTGTCTGTTACGAAGTCTTGTCCGATCTGTTGCAGGTAGCGGATGATTTCTTCCCGGTTGATGCAGAGCAACGGACGTACGATTGCTCCGTTTCGGGGGCGGATTCCTAATAAACCGGTAATGCCTGTACCCCGAATGAGGTTGAGCAGCATCGTTTCTACACTGTCGTCCTGGTGGTGAGCTACGGCGATTACATGGGCTCCGCACTCTTCTTTTATCTTTTCGAACCAGTTATAGCGGAGTTCCCTGGCTGCCATTTCTATCGAGATCCGTTTTTCAGTTGCGTACTGAGTCGTGTTGAAGTCGATGGTATGCAGGCGGATGCCGTATTTTTGGCAAAGTTGCCGGACAAACTGTTCGTCACGGTTTGATTCTTCACCGCGTAAATGGAAATTGCAGTGGGCAGCTTCACATTGATAACCTGCTGTGTGGAGTACACGCAGCAAGGCAACTGAGTCGGCTCCACCACTCAGGGCAACCAAAAGTTTATCATCCGGCGAGAATAAATGCTCTTTCTCTATATATCGTATAACCCGTTGTTGTATCATATCTGCAAAGATAATAGTTTATTGAGGTATCTCAAGTGAATGCTAATTGTTTTTATCGGACTGACTAAGGAAAAAACTCCCATAAATTATTTTTTTCTTTAGCGATTTCTAATTCGTCCTACTATAGTTCCTCTTTCGTGCCACTATAGTAGGACGTAAGGGGAACTATAGTACTTCTTGCGTACCACTATAGTGGCACGAACTAATTGTTGCATGTAAATTCAATAGATGTAGGCAGGGAATTAGTTACCTGTTGTGACTTGGACTTTTGATGGGTTTATTTAGATACCGTCAGTATACGAAAATCCTGCTATTTAAAAACATTCTAAATAATTTGCGTGCTCCGAAGTTATGAATTATCTTTGCCGAAAATTTAGATAGTTATGCGTTTATCCGAATTAGGAACAGGTGAAAAAGGTGTCATCGTTAAGGTCTTGGGACACGGAGGCTTTCGTAAACGTATTGTGGAGATGGGTTTTATCAAAGGTAAAACTGTTGAAGTGTTGTTGAATGCTCCACTGAAAGACCCGATTAAATATAAAGTCTTAGGTTATGAAATATCTCTTCGTCGTCAGGAAGCGGAAATGATTGAAGTAGTCAGCGAGGAAGAAGCAAAAAAACAAGCCGAAAAAGCTGTATATCACGAAGGTTTGCCCGAAGATGTTTCTGTAAAAGAAGAAGATATGAAACGGTTGGCGTTAGGTAAGCGCCGTACTATCAACGTTGCTCTGGTCGGGAATCCGAACTCAGGCAAGACTTCTCTTTTCAATCTGGCTTCCGGTGCTCATGAGCATGTAGGAAACTATAGCGGTGTGACCGTAGATGCCAAAGAAGGGTATTTCGATTTCGAAGGTTATCATTTCCGTATTGTCGATTTGCCGGGAACGTATTCACTGTCAGCTTATACACCGGAAGAAATTTATGTCCGCCGTCACATTGTTGATGAAACACCGGACGTAATCATCAATGTAGTCGATTCTTCAAATCTGGAACGAAATCTGTATCTGACTACCCAACTAATTGACATGAATGTCCGCATGGTAGTGGCTTTGAATATTTACGATGAGCTGGAATCCAGCGGTAATACATTGGATTATCATTTGTTGAGTAAATTGTTCGGGGTGCCGATGGTGCCTACTGTCAGCAAGAAGAATCGTGGACTGGATACCTTGTTTCATGTAGTAATCAACCTTTATGAAGGGGTCGATTTCTTTGACAAGCAGGGAAATATGAATCCGGAAGTTCTGAAAGACTTGACCGAATGGCATGATTCTCTGGAAGACCGGAAGAACCATGAGGAAGAACATCTGGAGGATTACGTGCGCGAACATAAAAGGAAAGGGCGTGTATTCCGTCATATCCATATCAATCATGGTCCCGATCTGGAAAAAGCGATTGACGCTGTAAAAGAGGAAGTATCCAAGAATGAATTTATCCGCCATAAATATTCTACCCGCTTTCTGTCTATCAAGTTGTTGGAAAACGATCCCGATATAGAGAGCTTTGTACGGACGCTGCCCAATGCGGGAGAGATTTTCCGTATTCGCGACAAGATGGCCAAGCGCGTTCAGGAAACGATGAACGAGGATTGCGAATCCGCCATAACGGATGCCAAATACGGTTTTATCAGTGGTGCGCTGAAAGAGACATTTACTGACAATCATCTGGAGCAGGCGCAGACGACGAAGGTGCTGGATGCTATCGTTACTCATCGTATCTGGGGGTATCCTATCTTTTTCCTTTTCATGTACTTGATGTTTGAGGGAACGTTTGTTCTCGGAGAATATCCGATGATGGGAATTGAATGGCTGGTGGGGCAAATCGGTGACTTGATTCGCAATAACATGTCGGAGGGGCCGTTGAAGGATATGCTGGTTGACGGTATCGTAGGCGGTGTAGGTGGTGTTATCGTCTTTCTGCCCAATATTCTGATTCTGTATTTCTGTATTTCGCTGATGGAAGACTCCGGTTATATGGCCCGTGCAGCGTTTATAATGGATAAAATTATGCATAAGATGGGCTTGCATGGAAAATCGTTTATTCCGTTGATTATGGGATTCGGTTGTAATGTGCCTGCTATCATGGCTTCCCGTACTATTGAGAACCGGAAAAGCCGTTTGATTACGATGTTGATTAACCCGTTGATGTCTTGTAGCGCGCGTCTGCCCATTTATCTTTTGTTGGTAGGGGCTTTTTTCCCGAACAATGCGAGTTTGGTGTTGTTAAGTATTTATGCGATCGGAATTTTTCTGGCTGTGCTGTTGGCGCGTCTGTTCAGCAAGTTTTTGGTAAAGGGTGATGATACTCCTTTTGTGATGGAGCTTCCTCCTTATCGAATGCCGACGGCAAAATCCATATTCCGTCATACATGGGAGAAGGGAGCGCAGTATCTGAAAAAAATGGGAGGGATTATTATGATTGCTTCTATTATCATCTGGTTCCTCGGATATTATCCGAACCATGAGGCGTATGAGACAGTAGCTGAACAACAGGAAAATTCTTATATCGGTCAGTTAGGACGGGCTATAGAGCCGGTGATAAAGCCGATGGGCTTTGACTGGAAGTTGGGTATCGGTTTGATTTCCGGAGTAGGGGCAAAAGAGCTGGTCGTTAGTACGCTGGGTGTTTTGTATGTGGATGATCCGGAGGCCGATGAGGCTAGCCTGGCGGAACGGATTCCGATAACTCCTTTAGTGGCGTTCTGTTATATGCTGTTTGTGCTGATTTACTTCCCTTGTATTGCGGCATTGGCGGCTATTAAGCAAGAGTCCGGCAGTTGGAAGTGGGCGCTCTTTGCAGCTTGCTATACCACAGGGCTGGCCTGGCTGGTGGCATTTTCAGTTTATCAGATTGGAGGAATGTTTGTATGAATAATTGGCAGGAATGGGTAGTCGGAGTACTGATTGTACTCTGCATTGCCCGTGTAATATATGGAATTTATCTTTTTTTTCGTCGTACGCGAGAAAGTGAGAATCCTTGTGATAGCTGCGTAAGTGGCTGTGATTTAAAGGATATGATGGAGAAGAAACGTCAAGAGTGCGGTGTAAAGAAAAAAAGTACAAAGAAAAATTGCTGCGGATAGTTGGTAGTTTCAAAATTTGTACTACCTTTGCAACCGCAAACGAGAAAAATGGTTCCTTGGATGAGTGGCTTAGTCAGCGGTCTGCAAAACCGTGTACGGCGGTTCGAATCCGCCAGGAACCTCGAAGTGGTCAAAATGCCGGATACAGCAATGTGTCCGGCATTTGCTATTTATTGATATTCAGTTAATTAGCTACCTCTTCATTTGTGTGACAAACTGTGCAGGTGTAGACCGGAGATCAATTCTCACCTGCAAACGGAACCATTGTAGATCATGGTAACCATTAAAATATATCTAAGAACCTATGGGAGCGACCCGGATAATGGAGTCGTGTGGTTATCCTTTTATGTTAATCGTGAAAAGGTGAACTTTTCTACGAAAGTTTCAGTTGACATCAAAGACTGGAACGATAAGAAGAAATGTGTTGGGGCAGGAGACAAGTTGGCAAAAGATAAGAACTTGATTATAGAAACTATTCTAGCCAGAGTAAACAATGTTTTTGTAAAGTATCGCCTCCGTGACAGGAAACTTACCAGGGACTCTTTTCTTAAAGCATATCATCGCCCGACTGATTATAACACTTTCTTTGACTTTGTGACGGACTATCAGAAGAAGGAGTCTCTAAAACTTGAAGATTCTACCTACAAGACTAATTTATCAGTAATAAAGAAATTGAAGGAGTATAATCCTAACCTTTATTTTGATGATATAACAAGTGAGTGGCTTGACGAGTATTTCTTCCATTTAATGCATAAGCTGGAGAATAACCAAAATACAGCTAACAAGAATATGGCCACAATCAAGAAATATGTCTTGGCTGCTTTCAACGCAGGCTACATGGATGAAAATCCTTTCAAAAAATGGTCAATCAAGAAGGGGCTTCCTTCAGGAGAGTACTTGTATGAATATGAACTGCAGAAGTTGATGGAACTGTATACTTCCGGAGAGCTGGAATACAGATATCACAAAACTCTTGAGTTATTTTTATTCTTATGCTTCAGCTCATTGCATATAGGGGATGCAAAAGGGTTGGCTTTAGAACAGTTCTCAGAGACAACTTTCACTTATTTTCGTATGAAACTGAAGAAGAGGAAGCCAATGCCAATCCAGGTACCAATCTCAGATCCGCTTCGGCAGTTATTAAGAAACATTGTTGGTACTAGGAAGAAGGGACCTGTTTTTGAGAAGCTGTGTGCTGATCAGACGATGAACAGGTATTTGAAAGAGATAGCTGCTATTGCCGGGATAGAAAAGCATATAACACATAAAGTCGGCAGGCATACCTTTGCAACCATCTTTTTGCGTAAGACAAAGGATATCGCTTCTCTGAAGGAGATCCTTGGGCATTCGGATCTGAAGGAGACATTAGTATATGCTCATGTGTTGAATGAGAGTAAACAAGAAGGAGTACAGTGCTTCAACAGTTTTGCCTTTTAAATTGTACTTTCGTACGGAATGGAGTTATTTCATTGATCTCTAGATAATAGCAGGCGCACTATTTTTGTACAATTTGGTACGAAAATAGTGCGTCTGCACCATTTATGGGCGAATCAATACTGTCGGACAATATCCAAATTCCTGAGCTGCATCAAAACAGGGACACATTTTGATCCATTCGCTCGACTCTACAATCCCGTTATCATTCAGATCCGGAGATGTGTCTCGATGGCCGAGAACTTCAACAATGGGATATTCCTGTTTGAGTCTCATTACGAGATCACGCATGGATTGTTTTTGAGCATCGGTACGAGTATCGGCTGCTTGCCCAGTCATATCAAGACCTCCGATATAACAAATTCCAATGCTGTGTTTATTGTATGATAAACCGGATGATCCTTTTGTGTTGCAGTGTGCTCCCTCGATTTGGAGAGATCTACCTTCTTCAATGGTACCGTCTAAATCTACCACAAAATGATATCCGATTTGGCTGAATCCACGTGCACGATGCATACGATCGATGTCTTTTGCTTTAAAATCTTGCCCAGCTTTAGTGGCAGAACAATGAATGATAATTGAGTCGATGTTGTTCATTTGATTTTTTCTTTTAATTATTAATATTACCTTTGCACCAATTCTGTAAGGGAATATTTCCCTTAATGTTTGTTTTGTTTGTGTTTGTCAGCCGCTAACTCGTGATGAGCAGGCGGTTTTTCTTTTAATAGAAGTGCATCCAAGCAGATACTTTGCGATCCATGATTCATAAAATACCTTTTTCATAAGTTTTGTTTTTAGTGATTAATAATGTATTATTTATGTCCTGGTACTTTCTCCCAGACTGTCAGTAATAACATACCATACGCATCCATCGTAGCGACTAACTCCGATAAACTGTATTACTCCTCCTTTACCTGTTTCTATTTTTGTTACTAATTTTAGTCCGTAAACATCGACATTTAAAGGGTGATACATCCTTCCTATAATCTCGACGATAGGGGCTATTCTTGTTTTTACAGGATTATCATAGACGGTAAGGACCGTACCAATATACTTTTCATCAGTAGGTAAATTGAGAGTTAGACGAGTAGCTGTATCTTCCCCTTTTGCTTCGAGATTGAAATAGTCAGATACGGTATATTCTCCGGTAGCAGCATTTGGGATAGCTCCTTCTTTAAAAGTTTTAAATGGTATTTTCAAGAATCCGGAGAATGTTCCGCTTGTGGCATTAATTTCACCGTTTACTGTAACTTTTGCTTTCCCATTCTCTACCGATACAATGAATTTGTTGTCTATGTTTATACCGGTGGTCATAATGGCTTCAACTAAAAGTTGGCCGCTAATCTGGACTCGTTCTCCTTCGATCTTGATTCCTGATTCATCGGCATTGATAGCAGCAAGTATCGTGTTGGGATTACCGTCCTTGTCGGTACCCATAACCTCAACCTTCCACTCTTTTGCGTTTTGGGTGACCTGGGTACCGATTTCTTTAATGATATCTCCCTCGGCATCAGCAACGGCTTCCTCGAACTTGGTAGTCAACCTTTCAGCAGTCAAGTTAAGCTCAGATTTGCAGCTTTCTGTTGTCACGTCAATCTCACCTTTTGCTGATATCGTTTTCTTCTGAACATTCTCTTCGAAGGTTGCGGTCAAGTTCTTAGCGGTGAGTTCTACTTCTGATTTAGCGGCATTCTTAGATGTCGTGATAGCTCCGTCGGCTTCCTTTACCTTTTCCTCTGCATTCTTATTGAAAGTAGCTGTTAGTTCTTCCGCTGAAGCCTGAATGTCTGATTCAGCAGATTCTTTTTTATCAGTGATCGCTCCGGTCGCTTCTTCTGTTTTTTCTTCTACTGTTTTCTTGAATTGAAGATCAAGCTGTTCGGCAGTCATTTTTAGGGATGATTCTGCGGATTTCTTCGCTTCGGATATCGCTCCGGTTGCCTCTTCTGTTTTAGTATTTACGAGATTAGTGAATGCAAGTACAAAGTCCCTTGCAGTGAGCTGAAGTGTACCGGTTGCTTCTTCTGTTGCTGTAGTGATAGCACCCAGAGCATTCGTCGTTTCAGTCTCGACTTTATGGGTAAAGTCAGCAGACAACTTTTCGTAATTGACATTAAATTCAGAAGAAAGTTCTTCGATTTTGGTCACATGTTCACCTGCGGTGGTAGCTGATCCGGCAGCAGAGCTAGCAGAATCAGAAGCTTCCTTCGCGTACTTGATGACTTCTTGCCATTTGCCGGTGATCCCATCCTCCCTGATTTCGAAGTCGCCGCGTATCTGAATCTCACGACCGTTCAACTCGTCTTCGATTGTCTTGTCATTGTGCAGGATGAATGTACCACGAATGATCACTCCATCGGCGATCAAACCAAACCATCTCTTAACGCTTCCTACAGCTTCCTTTGCCCAGGCAGGAATCAGACCGATATCTGCATGGCCAAGCGTACATCTTACATGTTCCGGATCGGAATAAGCCGCCCAGCTGTCGATACCGTCATAAAAATACTGGCAGTTTGTCCTTGATGAAATACGGATGAATGATTGACGTTCTGCATCAACTATGTTTCCTACTCTTGCAATGATCATGTGCTGGTAAGGGATACTGTCACCTTCAGCTTCAAGGAGAATAGACTGATCGCTGCCCGGATCAGAGATGGCGGTAAACTGTTGAACGGAGTAAATTGTGCCGGTGTTGCCGGGATTATGATAATACCCTATCAACAGGTCACTGTCGGCAAGCGGGTTATTGTCCGCTTCTCTCAAATCCGGATAGACAGTGAATGTCCCGTCTCCGTTATCGAAGTAAGATGCGATCTTGATACTGCTTGTGACTATTTCTTCATCCTCTGTTACCCGGATGCGGTTGTATACAAATTCATTTGTGATAAACTTCTCACGTACAAAGACAGATTTAAACTCAGCATTGCCGAGCTTGTCAATCAACCAGCCTGATACGCCTGATACGAATGTACTTACCCATTCATCTACTTCTTCACCGGCAGCGTTCAGTATCTTCTTACCTGTTGCTTTAGCGGAGGAGATAAATCCCCAAATACCGGTATTGATTAGTCCTGCCATTATTCTATTCCTCCCATTATTCGTATAAGCATTGCCACCTGCTTTTCTAGTTTATGGTAGTCAGCTACGGTGATTCTCTTTTTTTGTTCGACATCAGTTTTTGGTTCATCCTCTATGGTTTCTGTTTCTTCAATATCAGTTACCTCATCCTCTAGCGGTGTATCTTCGTCGATAAGAACGGTCTCTTGGTCAGCAGGATCATCTATCTCTTCATAGTGTTCAGGGAGTTCCAAAAGCGGTTCTTCTAGTTTCTCACCTGACAAGTAGTAGGTGTATCCGAGATAGATTTCATTCCCGAACAGCTGGCTGTCGGAAATTCTGCGGAATACTTTGCCTTCTTCCGCAGTGATATGGTTATTATTTAATTCGTCTATTTTCATATTATACCTCTTCATTAGGGAAATCGATTGCAAATTGACTCATAGGCTTGATGCTGTCGGCTAATTCAGTCCAATTAGTTGCTGTTTTATATGCTTCTACAGAATCATTGGGAACGTATATTTGGAACCTTACAGAGATATAAGACGAAGCGAATGTTCTTGCGCCAATAATTGGGGGAGTCTCTACTGTCGAAATGAAATATTTCATTTGACGACAATAGGCAAATGAATAATTTCCTAAATTCGGAACTGTAGCTGGAAGTATCACATGTTTCAATTCATCACAGGTGTAACAGAAATGCTCCATCTTTGTTACAGGGCAATTATCAAGCAAACCGGCAGGTAAAACCTTTATTTTTGAATATTGAAAACATCCTCTAAAGTCAAACGCTTTCTTATTATTAATAAATAGATTTGCTGGGACCGATTCCAATAAAGAACGTGAGAAACAACCTTCTGGATTACTCCAACTATCGGCTCCTCCAAAATAATATGCATTCGTACAATAGTAGAATAATCGTTCGGGAACGGAAGTGATTTTTGTATTAGCGAAACATAAGTTGAAATCAGAGGCGCCTACATTGTATCTAAATAAATCATCAGGAATTGAAGATATTAATGTTCCCTCAAAAGCTGATTTGAATGTGCTGGCATTCGTGCAATGGTCAAATAAGCCTACAGGAATTGATGAGATTAGGGTATTCCTAAATATACCTGAAAGACTTGTCGCAGCTACGCAATTGTCAAGCAACCCTTGCGGAATAGATGTTAAACTTGTATTATTGAAACAATAGGAAAAAGACTGTCTCTCTGTATCGTTTTTCAACACAAGTCCTACATACTTCAACATTGAGAAACCTGAGAAATTCAAGTTATTTACATTACTATTTCCGAGATCCCAATATGCAACAAGAGATAAACTTCTTTTTGTAATCGCATAGGTCACATCACTACAGTTTTTGATTTCTACCTGATGGAAATCTGAGTTATCATACGTGTGATCATAAGTCAGCTTCCCTGGCCCGACTGCATGATCTTCTGTTCCGTCTCCCCATGATATGATATAATCAGTGGCGTCTGAGGTGACATAGAGAGAAATGTTCTCTCCAGTAACAAGCATCTGAATATTTCCATTCTCTATCGGTTTGAAAGATTCAATATCAAGCCTCATGGCAGCGTTGACTGTAATGGCGGTTAAACTAACAGTAACGTTATCTGTTACGCTGAAATATCCATTTTTAGATACGGTGTATTCATGAGTTTTTTTGCTACCTATTACCAATGTCGTTTCTCCGGAGGCATCAGTAATCCCTGTTTTCCCATCACATTGAATAGTAGCTCCGGATAGAAGTACAGTGCCGTCTTTTACTATGAACTTTACTTCGACCGTGTTTGGTTCTACATATACAGTTAAGGATGTTGCAGACGTCCCAACAGTTATATTACCTGTCTTTTCATAATATGTGTCATGGGTAACAGAATATTCATAGGTTCCTTTTCCCAATGATAAAGTGCATTCACCGTACTGGTTAGTCGTTCCTGTCACTCCATTACATTTTACGGTAGCACCTTCAATGAGCGATGAATTGTATTCTACGATAAACTTAACATCCACGACGCCATATACATACACAGTGTTTGTAGTATCAGATGTTATGGAACCATATGAGAAGGTATTGCTTGCATATCCGTATGCAGACACGGTTCCGGATATAGCCGCACCTCCACGCGGTAAAGTAACATATCCGTCAGCATCAGAAATGTATGATCGGTCTCCAATTGTGACAGTAGCACCTTGGACATATACCGATTGGTTATAAACTCCTACACGAATCTTTCGTAATGGAATATATGTCACAGTATAACTCTGAGAACGTGTACCTGCTACAAGGTATGAACCCTTAAAATCTTCGTGATTTTCACATTTGAACGTAAAATCAATCGTTATGTTGTCTTCAGAAGTTACCTTGTAGGTATATTCGTTTACTTTCTCAACTTCGTAGGCGCATTCGAAGGCTGAATTAGCAAGAGACTTACGCTGAGAAGAACTGAAGGTGAAAGTCGTCACAGGAGCAGGTTTCAATTGACCATATGTGATAGCTAATTCGGGAAATGCTGCCTTCAGTTTGTTGATTTGAGAATCGGTAGCTACAGAGACATAACATTTACCGGTGATGATCGCCTTGTCTACATTGTTGCCGTTTTCGTCCAGTCCTTTCAAACTGATTAGTTTTATGATAGGATCAAGGGTAGATAATGTCCAGTCTACACCGATCAAGCGTACACGCTCTAACTTCATAGTATCAAGCGCAAAACATCTGTCAATTATGGATAAGACATTAGCCTTGTTGGTGTTCTCCCATCTGATTGTCGAAAGATTCCGTACCCCATCAAGGATTAATCCCGCATCAGTCAGTTCCGTTTGATTTCGGACCGTTAAATTTGTAATGGTATCCGGCAGGTGAAGCAACGTCAAGTTACCGCCTTCAGGCAATACTACAGCGGATGTTCCGGTTCCTTCCGCCCATATCTCGCGAATGTTGGAACATAATGCAAGGTCTATTGCTTGTTTCAGGTTCGGACAGTTACGGATATCCAACTTGCGGAGCAGGTTGTTTGCACCAACTGAGAGCACTTCCATATTCGTGTTTCGATAGCCTTCCGCTCCGGATCCGATAATCAGCTCCACCAGTTTGGTCATCTTCGATACGTCAACCGAACCGGGATACAAAGAGGATATATCCCCCAGGCTGCTGATCTGACCGGCGCCAAAAATGATCGTTTCAGTATCGTTGAACTGAATGGCAGGAGCTTTAATATGTACCGGTACATTTTTCTGTGACCGAATGCCGGCTGTATATGATCCGTACTGGACGTTGACATACTGCCCGGCATACGACGTGATGGTCATATCCGCATTAGGTTCTACTCCTTCCCACTCTGAAGGGGTGTACAGACGCAGAGTTGCGAAGTCATTCTTATAGTCTCCGGCAATGTATTTAGAGTCCATGTATTTGAATCGGTTGTACAGCCACCAGCGACGGTGCATCTTGCGGCTTCCCTGGGCAGCATACAGGTATGATCCATTCCCTTCATCGAGTAATGGACGGACATACTTGTACCAGCTGTCCTCATTGTATACTGCTTCACACCAGGCATCTCCCTGTTCGGTATCGAAGAAGCGGATACATTCTTCATAAGTGAGCAGCTTCTTTGACCGCATTTCAGCGTACATGGCTGCGATCTCTTTAGAATATGCCTGCTCGATGTTGTTCCAGAGAGTTGACTCTGCACCGTTCCATACATCCTTGTTACCGATCTGATCGTGGTACTCAACCGTATAGTCAAATGCTGCTACGCCCTCGTTGTTCAGTCCGCACACAGTATCATTATCATAGAAGATGCAGATCCAGTGAATTCCGTCGAAGGTAGTCAGGAACATATTCTTAGCACGCTGGTCGACCATCGCAAAGAGTTCCGTTATCGTGTAGTACGATAACATGAAATTCATGTCCAGGTACTGATCAGCTTCGGCCCGGAACTTCGTCGGGTTATCCTTTACGGAGACAAGCCAGTCAGTCAGGCGCTTTAGATTCGTGTAGTCTTCGTTTTCGTCCGGATAACGAGCTTCGAAGTCTTTCAGCCATTCTATATTACCTTCCGAGTCGACGGTGATATAGTCCGAACGTTTGAAGAGTACACGGTCGGAAGTATTGTTCAGGATCTCCCAACTTTCACAGCCGGCCTTGAATCCGAATGTTTCATTCGTTGACTTATCGTTATTGAAGTTGTATTTGCCCAATGATGTTCTCTCATCATCTTCTGATGTTTGATGCCACATCACCGACGGGCGACCGTTGACTGTCGTCCGGACGCGGGGATCTGCCTTCTGTGCTTCAGTAAGGAATCCCATGCCACGAAGAATATAGTCGATCAAACGGGCCATACCGGTATTGTGTACACCGCTAGATTCGGCGAAGTCCGCTTTGAAGCAGAATACGTTTACAGGTATTTCTTCTTCGAAGATGGCAACTTTATCGGCATGTTCACCGGTAGCGGTCATGGTGAATCCCTGCTTGCATTTTGTCTTGAAGTTCTTTCGAGGATACCACTGTGATGAAGTTCCCTGTACGTCGATCTCTACTCCGGTTGCTACCCAGCTGCGTTCAGGATATTCCCTGTCCTCATAGACAAGGGTGACAGTCTTCTTGTCTCCTTTGAAAGTCGGAAGCTCACCGACGATGGTGAATGAGATATTCTGATTCGCCAGCTTCTCATAGCTGAGATTCCCATAGTCGTCATAAATGCTGTTCCGGGCATATAGCTTGCGCTTCAGTTCAAGATTGTCCATATCGGCAATGTAATTGTCGAGAAGCTGATAGCGGTTTAAGGCATTGTCATAGACACGGATATTAAAGATATCTGCGGTACAGTCACTGCTGCCGATCGAGATCCCGGCCGGATTGGGCTGAGTAAAGTTGTCTTGTTCCGGATACTGGATCAGTCCGCAGATCTCACCGTTGATGTAGACGAAGATCAGCCGGTTCTCCGCTTTCTTTTCGATCACGAAGGAAATCCGGACACGTTCATCCTCTTTGAATTGTGTTTCGATAGAGGTCTGTTCTGATCTGAATATAGCTTTCTGTGCAGTCACTTCAAGTCCGATGCCGGCATTCATGCAGCTGAGGATGACTGAATCATAGTCGGTAACGTCTCTGGTTTCAAATTCGAATTCGATTGTTTTGCCGGTAGAACGGAAGTCGTTGGCAAAGGAGTTGTAGGGGATGGTTACACGTGCATCGCCATTAACGCGAAGAGCTACGAATCCGTCAACTGTCTTGATCCATCCGTTCGTTGCGTAGTTGAATGCGGTAAGTACAGCGAAGATCTCTCCGTAGTTCCAGATGTTTTTCCCTTCTTCGTTGTTGCTGCGGTTTACGGAAGTGAGGAAGAGAACGAGATCCGCTTCCTCCGGACGAACATCGATCTCTGATTCCGTAACCGTCAGGTTGAATGTTTTGGTCACAGATCCGCATGCTATTTTCAGTTCCAGTTCTCCGGGAGTTTCTGCCCGGTAACTCCATGTTTGTCGCGTGCGGTCGATCGTTTGATCACTAATTTCGATTCCATTAGCTGACAGGGTGATATCACTTGTCGTTGTAGCAGGATTATAAACGATGTAGGGAATCAGGAGTGTGCTGAATTGTTCGACTTCGGCAGTCCTGAAGGATGACGCAATAACCGGTGTGTTGTTTCCGGATACAATGCTGATAATATCATAGCGTAGACGATCGCTTTCTACTTCGGTATCGTTGATCGTTGCCGTCGCATAAACGTCGAGCGTATGTGCACCATGCGCCTGTGCCGGGATTGAATATGTCTGCTGACGATTAGATACAGATGTGGTGTAGGTACCCGTTTCTTTACCATCAACGACAAAGTGAATGGTTTTCTCTACGGCACCAAGCGGGGTATATGGGAATGAGATCGCTCCCACATAGGCTTTTGAATCATCGAATGTAGACGTTACGGCAATGCTTACCGCGTTGATCTTGAATGTCAGCTTGCGGGTAGCTCCGTAACTGTCGGTAACTTGTACAACGAGGACGTTATCACCGAGTATCAGGTATTTGCCTATATTGAATGAGACTTCGCCTTGATTGATTGTTTCGGAGGCTACCTGCTTATTGTTCAAAGTATAGGTTGCGATACCTTCGCCCGTTTCCTCTCCGGACAAGGTAGATGAGTATGTGTATTTTATCAGTGTCTCCTTACCATGAACGGCCGTTGCATTTGACGGAGTGACAAAGGCAAGCGTGAGCTTTGTTCCTCCGCCACCTGCGGCTGCTTTCACGGGATAGAATACACCTGCTCGTTTCTGCATCATGTAGTTGCCGTCCGGAACTAGATCGAATGATTCATCTGTGTTGTCCATCTCACCTAGTGAGGTAGAACCGAATCCGCTGTTTTTAGGAACTTCTGTTAATCCTATTGCCATAACATTACTATTTTCGGGATTTTCTTTTTCTGATTCAGTAACTCCATAATCGGTGTCGGCCATCACGACGACACCACCGGACAGCCGGGTCATTTTACCGACATTTAGCCCACCTTCGATGTCGCAGCCCTCTTTGGAAGTAAAGCCTTTCTTGAAAGTATCTTTGATGTCTTTACGTGCATAACGATCATCACCGAATGATTGAGATGCGACAGGCTCAAGTTTGCAGTGTACGCGCTTGTCTGCCAATGGAAGTGATTCGTCAAGAACAAGGATATAAACATTTGTTTTCCCATTCTCTTTTACAGTAATCATTTGTCCGTCATAAGGGGCATAAGCTACAGTGTCGATATTTTGCGCATATCGAGTTGCTTTTTCTAAAGAGTTCCAGGTCGATGTAGAGTCGATAGGGAGACTCCTGGTGCGCTTGTATTGAAGATAGAAACTAGCTCCTGCGATGACAAGGCTAGAACGTGGTGATACGTTTTTTATTTCAGATAGATATTCTACAATTTCAACTTGGTCTTCCATACTCAGACTGTTTTAAAAGTGAATGTATCCGGATCGTTAGGCATTGTAGCTTCTGCAATCCACATTTTATATTCAATAGCTTTACTACCGTTGGCCCCTTCTACCATAATTTTAATCGGACCTTCAGTTCCATTTTCGATGAAGTTGCCAGGATAACTGGTTAGGGTAAGCTCGGTGAGCATGTCTGCAGGGATACATACTGCAAACATAGACCATGTACCAATCGGAAATTTATAGGTACCGGGACCGGTATACAGTCCGTTTGAACTGAGTGCCCGTACTGCATCTGATGTTTGAGGCACAGTATTGCATACACCGGCAAACCATTTACGTCGAACGTTCACACTGATCTTATTATTTAATGTAATTTGCGGTAATACTCCATCAGGGCTAGCGTCGTAGACGACGGTTGCAGCGTAAGTCTCCTCCATTGTATAGTAGCCTGTCAATTGCCTTATTGCCTTCTGTTCCCCATTAACTTCTGCAGAAAACTCTAGTTTATTCTCTTCGATATAATCATAAAAGGCTTTACTCATGGGGCCGTTACCGTGTCTGTTGGCTGTGTAGGTTAGCTGTCCTTTGGCTGTCCCAAACTCAACGTCGTTGGACGTTGAAAGTTTACCTGTTAAAGATGCAGACTCTACACTGGTGAGCATCGTCCTGAAGATACTTTCGTATGTTGTTCCTTCCTTGAGTATGTCCCCAGGGTTTATATTCCCTGTCTTGGGCGAGGTGACGCGAATATCTTTGGACAAGCTTCCACCGGCTTTAGCCAGTGTCTTGTACCTTTCGTTCAAAAAGTCCAAGACACCGGCTAGTTGCTGGTTGGTTACACTGCCTTTGGTGATGGCCTTGTCTATGTGATCAATCAGAGAGTCTACAATATCTTGTGTTGTACTCATCCTTAATTGAATTGTTTACTGAAAACATCTGTATGAATTCTCGGATTATTGAAATCATTGCTATTTAATTCCTGAGTAAAATGTTTCTCCGAATCGCAGAATCTAAGTGTAATGGGTAGACTTTGAGGCGTATTCATATTCTTTGCTATTGCTAAACTATCAGCAGAAGCATTGACTTTGATTCCTCTGTTTCCGTATCCTATAAGATAGATCTCATCACTAGAGAGCATATCAAGAATAAACATCAGTTCCTTTTCTGTCTTGAAACCAGTCTGTACATGCAGATTGTCTACAGTGTTTACTCTCTCCCTGCTTTCAGTATAGTCATTTACTTCTTCATCATATTTCCCATACACTTCATCTTCTCCTTTGTCTTGATCTAGAGTGGGCTTCCCGGTAACTTCTATGCATTCATACGCTCCATAACTGTTTAAAAATTCGATATAGTATCGTTCCTTCTCTATGTTAGCAGGAGAAATGACGATGGTGACTGCCTTGCCTTCTACTGTGATGATTTCAAATTGACTGGCAAGCATATTATTCTTGCTGAAAAAATATTTTCTTAAGGCTTCAAGGTTAAGAGCATAACAGGCCCCGACTGTCAGACCCGAAATAACAGTAGAAATACCTTCTGCTACTTTAACCGTAAAAGTCGTTACTGGAGCAATGAATAATAATGGCCGTATTTCTGTTTCGCGGATAGACAGGACCCTTTGTTCTGTCCGTGTAGACATAAAGAAGTTACCGGCAGCATTCAATAGCTTCATAGTAAAAATGTTGCTGCCTGTCTGATTCAGATGCCTCATAGCTCTTTTGCTGATCCCACCGAGTAATACTTTATGTTGCAAGGTTTGTCGGTCACCTGTCTGATTATTGACTTCGATTGTGTATTCTTTGAGATTGCTCGATGTTGATAGGATGATATCGGTTTCTTCACCCGTATAGTGGGTTGGAGATAAAATAGCTGATAAGATCTCATCGATAAAAACAAAGAAATTTCCAGTTTCTCCGGATCCTTCGAAAATGACATTACTTTGATTTCGGATAACGTAATTGACAGGGGATGAAGAAGTGATTTCCAACTTTACCGGATTCCCTGATAAAGCCATCGTGCGGGGTGAAATTGCTGCTGTTAAACTCATAATTCAAACTGTGTTCTTACAATGTTCTCTGAGGTCACTACTACAAAATTCAGGTCGGCCAGGAGAGAAGTTCGTTCAATGCAGGGAGATGACATCAATGAATAAAAGTCTTCCATTGTTTTGTCTCCATTGCCTGGTAGAGACTGAAACTTCAGAAATACTCCGGAGACATTCTTTATTTCAGGAGCTGATTGTATTGTTTCCTTTTTTTCCATATGCAAATGTGTTTGTTTTTAATTGCTGTATAAAGGACAAGATTACATAGTGACTGCTTTGATCCCGGCTTCATATTGAAGTCTGATTGAATCTATCGAATCAGTATTTGCACCTTCAGGATTATCCACATAAAACGAGAACCAGTACTGTAATTCAGCGTCATAAGTATCCAGTATTTCCTTTTTTCCTAGTACTTCTTCTTTAGTTGGAGGCAGATACGAACTGAAATCATCTCCGGAAGGTTGGGTTAGTATCTTTCTGTCTAAGACATTAAATCCTCTGAGATCATATCTTTTTTCAAGTTGACTCTTTACTTGTGCTGCAGTTGCGGCGAAGGCATTATCTGCGTAGGAGACAATTACCCATTTAGTCGTTTGGGGTATCATTTTTACAATACCTTGTTCTTGCTCAAGATCAAATGGTTTTAAAAGTTTTGTGGTACGAAGGTTCACTTCTGCAGGTTTGTTCACTTGATAGGGTACTGTGTGCTTGGCACTCTCAATCATCAGTTTCTGACCAGACAATAAGATTGGCCGGCTGGTATCTATCTGAGTTAGTGCTATCCGATCAAGATTGATTTTACTTTTTAGAGTATGGTTTGCATGTCTTAAGATGGCATCCCATTCTTTAAAGAATTGATTGAAAGCTCCGTCCTCTCCACGAAAGACCAGTGAATATTTGAAAGTGTTCCCGTCGTTATCACGGAAATAATTACCTGCAGGGGTGCGGCAGAGTGAACTACCATAGTAATATCCTAAAGGAACATTCTTTTCATCAGTAGCCATTCCCATCGCAAAACAGAAGCAAAGCGGAGTATCTGTTTTTTGTTCATTGACTTTAGCTCCCCGGAGTGTTGTATTGAGATTCACTGTTCCGGCCATGTATTGCGGAACTAGTAAATTGTTACAGAACGTCATTGGTAGGCATTCATCTGAACTGGATATTTCTTCGTATTCAACGTTGGCCGTTTTCTTATCCCAAGCAAAGAAGTCACTGGATAAGAGAGAAACGTTTTGGGAAGCTATGTTACGCTTGTAGAATCGTCCGGTAGATGCCTGATAACAAATATATGTGTTATCGGGAACATACTCAGGAGGTGTGTTCTCTACTTCTGTGATGATTCCTTTATATTTATCAAGGAATTCTTCGAAAGATTCCGCATCCGTATAAGCTTCGTCAAATGAAGTGCTGGCAGATAATCTTATTTGCTTGGGCTGTTCGTAATTGGGTACAGGATCTGCAGCTTTCAGTTGTGACCAGTCTGCAAATGGGGAGCTGGAGAACGTGTCTTTCAGTAATTTGATTCTTGCTGTTCTATTATCCCCATTCACGAAGATCCTGGCACCAGTTCGACAGAATATTGCTTCTAGAAAATCGTTAATCGTGCAGTCCGGCATTAGGTCTTTATAGTTTATTTGACCTGCGACTGTGGCATCTGCTACATTATTAAGTACTACCATTTTTTTGAGCTGGTAGTCTCTCTCGAATGGATTCTCTATGAGTTCAAAACCATATGCTGAAAATATTAATTGTAGGATTTTTGAAACACGGATAAAAGGAGAAATACCATATCCTGCGGGTAACTTGACATCTGCGACACTGCCTGATATAACCATTTTCTCTGTACGTGCATTTTTCTTCAGCTCATACGCATTACCTATTTTTTGAATCGGATTTATGAATTCCGGGTAAGCGACATCGTCTGCTGAGTCATTCTTTACTTGTATGGGGAAAACATAATAGTCGGCTGGAAGATTATATTTCATAACATTATTAAGATGTTCTGTTAAAGCAGTAATGCCACCTGATGGTTTATATATGGGTAATCCGGGTAACTTTTTTAATGATATATTGTTCCAGGCTTCATACATTAGGCTTTCGTCAAATCCGATGTTGCTGACAATCCCTGATTCTACCGATGCTGATGTTATATTCTGCTTGCCTATGCGACGGTATATTCCATCTGCAATAACAGCCTGGACGTCTTTAGCCGGTGCATTAGCTATATCTAAGCGATTGATATGATCAACTATGGAAAGGTTATGCTTCGTTCCCGGTAACGTAGCAGCTATGGTCTGACTCCCTTTATCTGTATAAATAGGGGAGGTGATTTCAACTTCCATTTCGAAGTCTGTAGGAGTATCGTATATCCCTTTAGGTGTTTTGATGATTAGTGCCATATTATTGATCTCCTCTTGTGAAAGGTTTTTCCGATTTTAGTTTGATCTCTTCCGCATCATTGATATCGGATAAGAGAACGTAGTTTTTCGAAGGCTTGCCTAGTTTGTCCATCACTTGATCCATCTTATCCATTACTTTCTCTAGTTTGGCCTCAAGGTTGTTATTGGGACTTGGCGGAGTGGGTGAGTCTGTAGAGTGGCTGATGGAGTCGTAATTTCCTTCTGCATATTGTGGCACCCTTCCGGATCTTGCATCATTGATTGCTTGAAGTACTACAGGATAGTTGATATGTTTTTGGAGCCGGGACAGATCTTCAGAATTGATAATTAACTCTGATCCGTTTTCTGATATAAGTGAAGTACGTTTGACGATGCCTGTAGGGGCTTCCCCTATATAGGGGATATCGTGATAGCTGCGTCCGTCTTCAGCTCCGATTACGTCATACTTCCCGGCTGCTCTTTGGTTTATTTTATATTCAGCCTGGGGAGTACTTTCTGTGGAGGAACTTCCACTATCTCTTCTTTTTCCGATAAAGCCTTTCAGTGTAGATTTGGCTGTGGCGATACCTGCCGTAATAAGACCCGCAAGTATAGCTCCACTCGCTATTCCCCAAAAGCCCTTGGAACCAATCTCTTTAGCTGTTGCTTTTGCTGCTTCTGCAGTTCCTATTATACCTAGGTTTACAAGTTCGGCATTAATGATTTGGGCTATAACATCAAACATAATGTCAATCATCGTATCTGCGAATCCTTGCATAGCATTTTCCTGCCCGGAAATGATGTTCCCTAGAGCATTACCAAATTCTTCTCCATATTGTTGATAGATACGGAGTCTTTCTTCAAATTCCTGCTTGTCTGTTTTAAGTTTGTTTTTTGAATTTTGCTCATTGGCCTTTTGATCTTTTTGTATGCATTTTACCTTATAATCCAGCAGCTGCTTCTCTACTTGCTTCCGTTGTTCTGCATTTAGTCCTGCAAGAGAAAGCATACGTTCCAGATGCATGATGGTGAGCTGTTCCATCGCATCATTGTATGCAGCCTCGGAATTAAGATTCTCATCCTTCCCGGAAGCATATAACTCCTTTAATTCCTGTTGCTGACGTTCATAGTCTATTTTTTCTTGATCAATCAGCTCTTGGGTATGTTCTTTTTGCATCTTCAGCTTCAGATCATTGATCTGATTTTGGATCTCAATGCCTTCTTTAGATTTTGTACCGGCTATTTTCAAAGAATTCTCTAAGTGTTCCATTTGAAGACATTCTAATTCTTTGTTAAGTTGCTTTTCTGTCTGAAGGGTTTCATCTCCTCCTTCTAGGTACATTGCTTTTAAGAAGGCTTGTTTTTGGGTATATAGTATTTTTTCTCGTTCGAGTCGTTTTTTAAGCGCTTTTTCATCATCATCGTCCTCTTTTGTGGTAGAATTGTTTTTTACAGGCTGAGGTTTCTCTGATTCGATCTTGATGAGTTTTTCTCTGGATTCCTCTATATGTTGGTTTAATGTTTGGATTTCTCGATCTAATGAACGCAGTTTATTTGTTCCTTTGTTTATATATTCATTGAGTACATTATCAGCCCAAGCGTCAGTGGTAAGTCCCAATGATGTTTTGAAACCATTTAGCATATTGGCAGCTCCTGCTTCTACATCAGACCAAAAGCCGTTGTCAGGTCCGTTTTTACCGAGATCATCCTTTCTATCTCTCAGTTCACTAATTTTCTTTTGAGTTTGTTTTATTTCCTCTAGAACAAGAAGACTGTCAACGTATGAATTTACAGCAGCAGTAGCCTGCTCCGTATTTATAGTTTCCAAAGATAAATTGCCAAGGTATTCGGGAGAAATCTCGTTTAGCCTGCGGATAGCTGCTTCTCGTTCAGCTTTGCTCAAGTTCTCGTTACGTGCAACAGATAAGAGATGCTCAACCTCATTACGTTCGTCCTGTATGTTGCTTTTTGAATTATTTCGAATCTCTGTTAGGCTTTTCTCAATACGTTCCGATTCTGTCATTTCCTTATTCATATTGCTTAATGCAGAAATAAGAGTAACAATGACAGCCGCGACTGCCAGGTATGGGTTGCGCAACATGACAGCATACATTTCTTTGAGTGTAGCTATTACTTTCTGATTCCAAAACACTTTGAGCTTTTCTTCTATGATCTGAGCTTTACAGATGAGAACATAGGTTGCTATTGTAGCTGTTAATGGTATCAATATATGTGAATATCGTGCAATGAATTCAATTAAAGAATTGAGTGCCCGTACGAAAAAACTGGTAGCGGTAATGGCATTAGACATGAGGGGAAGCATCTTCTCTCCTAATTGATAAGACACTTCTTTAAAACCATTTTTAGCTTTGTCGAGACGCGCTTGTACTGTATTGTTCTGCACATTAAATTCGTTGATAACCGATGTACCTTCTTTATATGCGGTAGTAGCCCGTTCTTGCTCTTCTCGGATGCTAGCGGTATTGGCAGCTAAAGTATTTAAGACTCCGGCAGCGCGTACACCATCAAGTTTCATGTCTTTAAATAAAGGTGCTAGTTGCTGTAGACCGCCTTTACTTCCTAAGTTTTCTAATAGCTGTAGGAGGGCTTCATTGGCATCTTCCTTAAGTAATTTTGTAAAATCCTTAACATCTTTCCCTGCCATTTTAGCGAATTTGGCTGGTTCCTGGTATACTTTCATGATGACAGTCTGCAGAGCAGTGGAAGCCATTTCTACTTGCTGCATATCTTGATCAAGCACAGAGGCGAATCCCATGATTTGTGTTTGTGAAATTCCGGCTTGTTTTCCAGTTCCGGATACACGTGCAGTAAAGTCTACAAGATATGATTCTGCGGCACTGCTATTCTGAGCTACTTCATTGATGGCACTCCCTGTGGCGAGCATAGCACCGCGTAATCCTAGTGTTTTATCTTCACCAAACATTTGTGCTAGTTTACCAATATTCTTAACTGCATCTTCTCCTAGATCCTCACCCAATGCAACATTGATTTTATCGGCAGCATCTACGAAGTCAAGAATATCCTGCTTTCCTTGTATACCGAGGCGACCTGCATCTTGTGCCAGCTCGTTCAATCGTTCGCGTGGAGTCCGGGTATCTATCTTTTTGAGATCTTCATTCAGATCCTTCACCGCTTCATCTGTCATCCCAGTGTATTTTTTTACTCCAGCCATAGCCTCGGAGATTTGCGCATAGTCATCAACGGAACGTCGTATAGTCATAGATAATCCTGTAACAGAGGCGACAACTCCACCGATAAGGGCCATATATTTATTGACGAAGTTAGCGGCCTGCCCCCAAACGGTTCCCTGGCATCCCACTTCAACGCGCATTGCTGCTTGAGCACGAGTGAGAGCTTCGGTTACCCGTCGATTCTGTTCTAAGGCTACTGAGTGCTGTTGTGTACCAGGTATTGCATCCCGGAGCTGCTTACGAACCTTGGACTGTACAGAGATCAGTTCGTTATAGGTTGCTCCGGAAAGATTGCTCAGAATACGTTCTGTTTCTCTGATACTTTGTTTGTACTTTTCAAGAGTCGTCGTTTTCTTATTAATTTCCTGCTGAAGTTTTCTTGATTGGGTGTTGTAGTTAGCTTCGGATTTATTGAGAGAGGCTAACTTGTTTTCCAATTTTTGGATAGCAGTTTCGACTTGCTTGACTCCTAATGCGGCTTCCGTGCCATCAATGTAGATTTTAATACTACGGTTAAGATCGTTGCTCATAGATTATTTGTTGATATAGATGCGTGTGGCATCAATGATCATTGAATCGAAATAGTTGGTAATGATTGTTTCTAGTTCGGGGATTCGATTACGGACAATGGGATCGAACCATTCGTATGCTTTGCGGTTTCCTGTACCCTGGCTGCCATTCAATGATTCAGGATTGGTATGCCGGACAATCCCGGTACTTACCTCGATCCCGCCGATTCGTTTCAGTTTCGTCCACTTGGATCCAGTTGTTCCTCCATACCCTTTTCCGGCTCCTTTGTGGATGTAGATGCCATGACGGGGAAAAGAAAAACCGAGTTTGTTGATGAGTCCATATTTGTCAGTATACATTCTAGGTCTCAAATCGGTGGCCACACGCATGCTGTGAGATGAAATTGATGCACGTAGTTGGGCAGCGACAGAGTTCATCCATTTCTGTACGTCTTTATTGAATGCGACTAGCCGGTCAGCGTCTTTAGCCATCGTATATCGTTCTATTTCGGATACGGTTTCTATGTGTATGAGCTGTGACGAGCCTTTGCCTGCCAGATTGTTGGCGCGGCGAACAGCGGCATTATAACGTCTGACATCGGAACGCATATCCCGATAATTTTTATAGAATCCCATAGATTAGTCCTCCCAAAAATCAGAGTTGATAAAAAAATCTTCAGGTTCCCGCAGGGAGAAGGTAAGTACCACTCCATAGAAGTTGTCACCTATAGGTCCTATTCCGTTGATACGTGTCGTTCGGCTAATGGAGTATTTCAGAGTTGGATCGTGAAAGAGGCGGTTACGGATTTGCTTGGCAATGACTTTACAGTCTAATGCGGCTTGATTGATTGTTTCCGGACGTGACGAATTTGTGTTGCGTGCGACGATGAATGAATATTCATTACGGTCAGTCAATCCATCTCCATTGTTGTCGGATGATTCGGATTCCATACCATCAACAGCGATAAGGACCATTCCTGTCACATTTGAGAGCTTATCCTCAAATCCGAATAAATCTTCAAACCCAAAGGCGGTGAAGAAGTGAGGATGTTCCGGGGTGTGGGAAATCGGTTTGAGCTTATTGGCTAGAAGCTCGCCATATTCATAATGAGAATATTGTTCCATAACTTTGCAATGTTTTGGTTATGGAGACAAAAATAGCCCGCTGTGGGCGGGCTATAAAGGACAGTTACTTTGCTAGTAAATAGACTAGAAGTAGTAATAACAGGGCTATGAAAAGCCCTTTACTCATTCGATATCGTTCAGGTAATTCATCTGAGGCACTTTTATGACCATTATAGTCCCGATTATATACCGTAATATTTTTCTTGCGTCCTGCAGTGAATGCTAGAGTCAAGGCTATTATTCCGGTTACTATGATGATAAATGCTATCATGGATCTAAGTCTTTATTATTATTGGGTAACAAGGTACGGATTAATCCGGATAATTGCAAGGCTTCATGTCTATTCATAACACCTGGAATTTGAATTGGTTGAAAACATAATATACGGATACTAAGTTCAATATGGCTTGCATACGGGCACGCTTAGCTCGGCGATGGCGACGGCTCATAGACGACCTCCTTTTTTGAACTTATTCCTAAAATCGAACGTGATTATTTTGCCAATAGTTTGTTCTCTTTGAGGTGATGCTATTTTCTTTTTGTAGTTGGTAAGCATCTCAATAACGGTATCGATATGATTCTCTCTGATAGATCCGATAGTCGTGGTTACGGTTCCGGCATAGCTGCCATCCGGTCTGAGAATCATTGATTCGCCTTCTAAGTGGATGTAGCCTGTCTCATTATTAATAACACGACATTGAGATGGTATGATTTTTTCTATGTATTTTATCATGGCTGATCTCCTTTTCCGTTAAAAGTGATATTAACTGTACCTCCATTGGCGTAGATTACAATACCTCTGTGTGATTTGTTCACTCGGAGTTGTTCATTGCCTTCTGCTACTTCTAAGCAGATATTGGAAAGAGCTCTTTGAAGCTTCTCTACGGATATGTAGCGTCCGTTGTCGCTTTGTTTTTTGTGTTTCATACGATGGGTTTTTGACGTTTTAGTCGAGAATCCGCTCGACTAGCGGAAGTACAAGAACGGCTGCACTTTCCCGTTTCGTCAAAAACCCACCGTAGTTCACTCCGAAGAGACTGAGACTAAAGTAATAGGAAAGGCAGCCGTATTTGTTTATAAATAAACTTCGACTATTTTGTATGTGAGTTTACTAATAGCATAGTGCCAATAGCAAACTTATGGGCATAAAAATAGCCCAATTTCATATTGAGCATTATCCGTTGCTCTTCGTTCGTGATACCTCACGATGGGTTTTGACTCTGCAAATATGAGGATTATATTTGAGAGTGCAAAAAGAAATTCAAAAAATAATCATTCCTCCGGGTTTAGTTTTTTCTTGATGTTGTCCGGTAGGTCATTCATCATCCTTATCATTCTATCTTGATATTCCTTTTCTGTCTTTGTTGGGTGGCATAAAATAAATAAGAAGCCAATTAGAGGACTAAAGATTAAAGCAACTAAGGATGCCCATCCAGTGCTTACTACTCGTTTATCAGCTGCATGAGCTACTGGAATCAGTGAAATGAGGTTCACTAGTGCGTAAATAAAGATAAGATTTCCCATGATTGTATAATATTGGTTTTAATATTAAAGATTAGTAATTGGAGAATGTAGCAAATTTCCCATTTTGACTCCACATGGACAAATCCCCATTTTTTTCCACTATACAATATTCATTATGTTCGTTATTAATAGCTTCATATCTTTTGAGCCCTTTATGGTTTAATAGGCGAGCTTCTTCTATATCAGAAGAACCATCCCCGAATGAATCTTTGATGAAATACTTTTTGGTTTTTAGGTTTTTAAATATAGTTATAATATGCTTATCACTTCCAGGACGATTATCTAACCATCTTCCTATCTGTTGTATATCGCTATTGTTTTTCGGCGACTTAAGTATCTTCAATTGTTTTTTAAGATTTGCATTTTCGGAAGATAAAAGTTCATTTTGATGTTGTAATGAAGATACTTGGTCTTTCAGACTTGCAATTTCGGTCGAAGATTTCTTACAGGCTGCTAATGACAAAAGCATCATTGATAATAAAAAAAGTTTTTTCATTTGTGTGGTTTTAATTTGTTACAGGGGACAAAGATAAGGGTAATAAAATTGAATGTACTAAAATAATGTTGTATTTTAGCTCAAAAATAGAGTTAGATATGGATCAGGAGCAAGAAATAAATAATCTTAAGCGTAAACTATTAGATCTTTCGTATGACTATTATAAGTTTCGCGTGTCTCTTTATTATAAAGTAATCTTTATTTTATTATTCCTTTTACTAGGTCTGATAGTAGGATTCCTGTTATAAAAGATAAGATACTTAATAGTGTTGTTATTACAATGCTGATCGTCTTTAGCCTTAAATATCTGGATTTCATGATTTCACTTTCGCGCTGTAACTTTATAGCTTTTTGTTGGTTTGCAATATATGCTTGATAACTTCCAAAAGTTTGGATGGCTTCATATCCTTTCGGGGTGATTTCAACTAATGAATGTACTTCGTCCGGTTCTTCTTCAGTGATTAATCCTTCCATGACTAATTGTTTCCGGTAGCTAATAAGTTGCTCAGGAAATAATTTAGTTTGTAGTTCATCCATGATGTCATGTTGGATGCGTTTTTTGCGAGGATCACGATACAGGTTACTTAATATAATACCTTTAAAATGGGTTTCTAATGGTTCCATAAATATATAAAAACGAATTCCTTATGTCGTGTGCCAACTGGAACCACCCAGCCACCCGATTTTACGGGTGCACGACATAAGGAATTCGCGAGTTAGTTTGTTTTGGCAGTTGCTAAAGTACATTCTTTTTGGGAATCTACAAACAAAAGTAGAGTTTTTTGCTCTGCTTATTTATATTAAAAGGTATATGCTAATCTTCTTCCGGTCCGTTTAGGAATGTCCTAAGTGATTTTACGGCTTTAAGTTTGTAGTCGGGAGCTACAAATTCAAGGCAGAGGTCTGTTGCAAAACTAACTCCAGCTCCGATAAATAAACTTTTAGTTTTGAGAATGACCTTTAAACTTGAAGATTTTCTAATAGATTAATCTTAGCGATCATGGCTTCTAAGGGAGGAGTCATTTGTTTTGATTCAGCCCATTTTATAACTTCGACTAATTTCTCCTCATTGATAAAATTAACTTTGAAAACGAGTCTTGTATTTTCATTATCCTTGGATAATAGAGGCTCTTCATCTTTTTTTCTTAAATTATTTGCATAACCACTTAATAGTAGTGCTGTTGTAAAATAAAAAGACCCATTTGTTATGTGGTCTATAGTGTTAAGGTCGAATATTTGTTGGGGGAAAATTATTTCAATTTGATTTATAAGTTCCTGTATTGTATATTCTTTGTGGGCAATCTTTTCATAGCAATCGGATTCACAGATCCGGAGATAGGTTAGTAAGCATAATAAATCAGCATGTATATTATGTATGTCACTAAACATATTTATGGATAAGCGGAGATTGGTGAAAATCTTTTCAATTTGTCTTAGGGTTAATCTCTTATATTTGAAAATGGTTGCAGCTGTTATTAATAAATCACCAATAGCACTTGAATCTTGATAATACGTTTCGTTTTGTGTATGAGAAAAAATAGGTCTAAAATCGTAATAATCAAATAAATATTTGCAAAAAACATCCACATCGGGGTCGGGTAAGGTATATTCTATATCTATAAATCTTTTCAAATATTCATCGGCTTTTATTAAATCACTTCCATAATATCCACGTATAGAATTACTTAATTGTTCTTTATCTATGGATAAGACAAATACGATATTAGGTATGTTGAAAAGATGCTTAATCCTTTCTAGGACTTTTACTGCATAATATGGATTACATCGATCAAGTTCATCTATAATGAATATCAATGGTTTCTTTTCACTGATTTCATCAACAAACTTTTCAAGTAGTTCACGAAATTCCTTTAGGCTATATTTTTGACTCTCGTAGTTCTCTATTGCTTTTTTTAACATCGAAGAACCCTCTTTCGCAAAGTCTGCAACAACATTAGTTACATCTTCACCAGTATAGTGCTTTATTACTCCTTTGACCATTGCTGGTCCTCCGTATAATACAATTTTTCCTCCTGCCTTTATAATTGATGATAGTAAATCTTTTGATTTTTGTTGTTTGCTCATTTTTTTAAGTTCACCAAGCAATCCAATGAGTGGATCTGAGATGAAATCATTTTCCCAAGCATTAAAATACAATGTGTGGAAATTATCTAATTCTAGATATGCTTTCCACATTTCTACAAATGTAGTTTTACCTGTTCCCCATCTACCATTTATAGCCAAGACGAAACCTTTTTGATATGTAGTGATGATTGTTTTAAGTATTTCTGCATATTTCTCCCGATCCAATTTACAATTCCAAAAAGGTTGGTCAGCCGGGATTTCTAATTTTTCAAGTTTACAGTTCATAGTACGTGTTTTTAATTTGTTACAAGTGCAAAGATAAGAGGAATAAAATTGAATGTACTAAAATAATGTTGTATTTTAGCTCAAAATATTGTACCATGAACTGTATTCTTAGATACTTCAAAAGTAAAAGGGAGCGGAAATCACGCGAACGCTGCCTGAAATATGCCTTAGAGACAATAGGAGACTCCAAGGCATGTATCTATATGCATTGCGCTATTATGAGTATATGGCCACAGATAAAGTCAATTATAAGGCCTCTTGTGAGGAAGCATTACGGGAATGGTGAACTGTATCCGATTGGTGGATATATTCTGATTATCACTTTTAGAAGAAGCTCCCATCCCTATGATACTTGACATGATGCCTATTTTACCTTCTTTGCCATCTGTCTCCGTGACAGATAGACTTAGATCAAAATCTATATCTGTAACGTTGGCACCGATTTGACCAATCATACTACGATTGGGAGATTTTGCATATAAAGGATTGACAACGGCTTTTCCTTCTTCAAACTCTTCATTCAGCTCTTCTACCGATTCTTTTATTTGAGTAATTGTCGATTTGATAAAATCTTTAAGTTCCATATTGAACGGGCGAATCCCTTATCATCGCGCGCCAAAAGGTTATATAAGGACCTTAATCCGATTTTACGGATTACACAATGAAAAGGGATTCATATTTTTATATAATTATTTGGCGACGGCTAAAGTACAAAAGTTTCTTTGTTGCTCCAAAAGAAAAATGTATTTTAGCTCAAAAAATATATAGATCATGGAAAGACTCACTGCAGAACAATTAAAAGTAATCGATTTATCGCTTATAGAATGGTATTATGAACAGGCTATGGTTCGCCATAATGATCTTGTCCGTGTAGAATCTCTTATAACTGAAAGAGGATATACTTTGTTTGCTATCTATTTTGGCATTTTAACAGCTGCAATAGGATATATTCTCACGCATTTGAGTGTAAATGATGATGCTGCTTTGACTTCCGGATGTTTGTCTATTGTTGTTTTTACACTTATTTCCATCGGTTACATTTATCACGTCATCAAGCCACATACTGTTTTCGCGCCTGGGAAAGAACCTGATAAATTCACTATACCGCAATATATAGCTTATTTTAAAGGGAAAGATAAAGATACTGATCAAAAGAAGCAGGTTGTCAGCGATGAATTAGTTGAACTTCAAAAGAAAATAACGAAGCAGGAAGAAATGAATAAAAAAAGAGTCAAACATACTAAACGCTCTCTTGCATTTCTGATATTCGGCTCTTTTATGGCTGTCGTTTCTTTTTTAATAGCATTTGCTATTTATTGACTAAGTCGCTTGTATCCAAACCATTGGTTTCTATCGGAGTGTCACTCGTAATATCCGGTAATGGTGCGGATTCATCTGAACTACTTCCACTACCATAGTAAGGATCACTTGAACTGTCTTCTGAAGACAAATCTACATTGAAGTTGGTATATATCATAGTAATATGGCGAATCCCTCACTATAGTGCGCCCACCGGTGTTATTAGCCGGAATCAGCTGTCTGATTACACTATGGTAAGGGATTCATGTTTTAATAACGATATTGGGCAGGTGCTAAAGTACAATCTTTTTCAGATTCGGCAAAAAGTAAGCGGAGTTTTTTGCTCCGCTTACAAATGAAAGTTAGAAGTTGGCTACTTCGTAATATTTAAAGAAGTAATACAGTGCTACCTTGTGCCATTTCGTTAGTTCTTTGTCTCCGGACAGGAGTGAGGATACAGTGCATTTGTCAATGCCTGTATAGTTGCTTAGATGTTTGCTTTTTAATCCTAAGCGTTCCATCCGTCTTTTGATCCAGTCAATGGTGATTCCGTCGATATCTTTGCGATCGAAGTTCACAGCTGACACAGTGAGCTTCCAGTCGTCCGGGATCTCTCCCTTAAACATGTCACGGATACGTTCAGTCAGTTCCTTTTTGGAGAGGAACTTGTCATTTACTAGGTCTTTTTGTTCAGCGCGAACAATTAAGCGACCTTCATTATAGGATACAACCTCAATAGAGATGTGCCCCATGCGCTGATACTGCCTTGCGAACTCGTCGATCCGCTTTTTACTCTCGGCAGGGAGAGGTAGTAATTCAAGATTCTTCATAATTCATCAATTTACGTTTTGATAATCGGGTATTTAATAATGCAATATACTTTGTAATGGAGGGGCTTTCGCCCCTCCGGATCACAATTTGATGAGTCTCATTTGCCCAATGTCGAAAATAGCGATCTGCCCATTTTCACGTCCGAATTGCTTGGCTTCTTCGAGATTAGTGAAAATCCGGATGGAATCGAAGTAGAACATTCCGTTTTCTTCGTTGAACCATCCACCGACTTTCTTTTCGTGCATTAAAGCGTGGTTAAGAACTCTTTTCAGTCCTTCTTCTCCAAAACTGTCTTGGGTTTCGAGATAGGCAACTGAAATGCCTTTTGTGACCTTTTTTAAGGTTGTGAGGTCAACCGTGAATCCATCAGGATTCGCATCTGCTATCTTTAGGATAGCCTTGAACAATTGTTCCATAATATAAAAGAACTTATGCGGACGTCACCCGCGTTTCTTATGACTCTACAAAGATAGATAAAAGTTTGTTAGTAACAAACAAAATCGAATAAAAAGTTTGCTAGTAACAAACTTTTCTATCTATTCCTCAAGTTCTCTTCTGTTTCTTCCTTGCGCCTGATGGATTCATCCATCGAGTACAGCGCATCGAGCAACAAACCTTTCCGAATCTCCGGCTTCTTGGTCATGTCAGACTGTGCCAGGGAATCAAGTAGTCGCAGCTGGGCATCGAATATACGCCCGTTATTTTTTCCTTCTCCTGAAAATATTCGTGGATAGGCTGCGCTCATGCAGGAGAGGCTTCCAAGAATGTACCAGTACATGATCATCTTCCTGTCGTCGGGAAGACGTTTCAGAATAGCTGCATCCTTGTCCAGACGATTGATATCAAATTCGTTCCCACGATGCCATAGGCAGGCTAGGAGATGGTTGATCTTTTGAGGATCCAGCTGCATCGCATCCAAATAGGTTTGCATATACATGAATTGCTCAAAGGTGATATCGAACAGCTGATCTTCCGGCCCGATGAATTTCCGGCACTGGAAGCGGAGTGTCGGGTAAGGATTGACTGTCAGTTCCGGATTAATGAGATATATCCTCTGTGAAGTGATACGGTTTTCTTCCTCACGCATCAGGAAGTGAAATAGATCAGAGAGCAGACTGATTTCTTCGGGATGAAGGAGGTACCGACGGCTGCGGATCCGGAAGCGGACTGTTTCACTTTCCTGCCCAATTTTGATACGGACATATTCTTTGAAAATTTTCTTGTGCCGGCATACGTGAGCTTTCAGGCAATAGAGCATCATGTAGATCTTAACTTGTTCTACCGGTATATTCGATTTAGTGAGTTTAACCAGGTATAGGAGCTGCTTCGGGGTGAGTTCGTCCCAGCTTCCAGGAAGTGTGTATGTATCGTCATTGATTTGTATCGTATGCATAGTATTATGATATTGAAGTGAATAGCTTCTTTTTCTTGGAGTTAAAGTCAATAGCCTGGGATCTTGTTTCAATGCCTAGTTCTTCTGCATTTTCGACCAGATAAGTGTGTATTTTCCCGGCATAGTAGGTTGCCTGACTAGCAAAGAAATTACCGTTTGCGTCCGGATCCTGATAAATCGGGCGGATGGCAGGTGAATATTCTATTGCTTTGCTGGCGACACGTTGCTCGGTTGTCTTTTGTGAGGTATAGAGCTCTGCCGTCTTATTTGCCAGGAAACGAATGATATGATCAACAAGAATCTGCTGCTTGGGCGTCAGCGTATCTTTAGAGTATGCTTCCTTTAAATCCGCATATACATTGTCCGGTATCATTTCACGGATATTTCGTTCCTGAAGCTGGCGGATTGTGGGGTACATGATACGATAAGACAGGGTGGAGTAACCGATGTCTACCATGCCAAGATCCTGAAAATCGTGTGCATTCCGGATAAAGCAGAAAGGGGAAATATGTTCTGTTACGTACTCCGGAAAATCTTCCTTATTTTCTTCCAGGTAGGTTATAAGCCGGTCAAGAGCTTGCATTCCCCGGAAGCACAGGTTCTCCTTTGCCGCCGCTATTTTTGAATCACTGGCCGGAGAACGTTGTCCTTGTACATTACTGACCGTGATACCGGTATCCCCGAACATGACTCCGAGTTCATTCGTCGCAAGCATTAAGGTCAGCGGGCCAAGCGCACGCAATAATTTGCTATATATCTCAGATCCTTGGTCTGTCAGAGCTTGTTTAATGACGGATTGCCCTACATAGGGTTTAACATAGATATCAAGAGCATCCTCAATATACGGTTCAATAGATTCATAAGGCAATGACGAATTGATCTTGACTACCTTCTTTAAGGTCTCAATATCGGGAATTAATGCGTTCATTTTTCTTCAGTTTCTGGAGTTAGACCTGTGTTTTTTGTAGCTCCCGTTCCCTGATCAAGGGTGGTGAGCTGGCAGTTGGTTACAGAGAAATAGATGTCCGAAGGCCATTGATTGACTGCCTTGGCAAAGTACAGAGGTTCAAGGGTTGCGTCCTGATACATCTTCATGAGGGCTTGCTCGATGGTGAACAGTTCGCGTGCTTCAGTTCCATTAATGCTTTTGCCTTTACCGGGTGCGGATCCGATGATGGAAGGATGTACTCCCATTCCATAACACATCATGTTGCTTACTTCCTCGCTATCCTCAATATATTCGCCACCTTTGAAGAACGATTCAAGAGGAGTAATGATGATATCTTTATCCTCGAAGCCTTTTACTCTGTCATACCTGAAATGTGAAACAAAGCCTTTTCCGGCATTTTCCTCGCCGGCAAGGAAATCGTTCATGTCATCAAGAAACTTTTGCCTGCGGGCAGTTTTTTCATCATCTTTGACGACCTTTTCGTCTGCAAATAGCTTCTCCCAAAATGTATCCTTGATATATACGATATACCTGAGAGCCATCTGATTTTTAATCAGAGATTTCTTGAAGATGGGAATAGCACAGGAGAAGTCATACCATCCTGAAGCAAATACGCTCCACCAGTACGGGCGACTATAATAAAAGCGTCCTGGCGTCGAAATACGCAGATTGTGAATGAATCTGCGATCTTTTCCGATGACGAGGTTTCCTTCATCATCAGGAGCAAGTCCCATCCTCTTCTTAAGATCCAACAAAGGAGTCTGGCGATCGAGCAGGGGAGTGGCGACAAGATCTTCAGGGGTACCTTTCTTCCATTCCGCTGAATATCCATGCCATTCACTTTTACCGGTCTTCTCGTCAATCTCGCTAATACGTGAGCAGGTTGCCTCTTTTGCTTTGATCTGTACGAGTTTGGGCGATTTCGGATCATTGCTGAGTATGTACTCTAAATAAGCATCGTAGAAGATGACAAGATCATTAGCGAGTTCGACACGGATGAAGTTGAAGTTATTGTTCTCAAGGAACTCAAAGATTTCGGGTTCTTCTTCCGGAAGCACTTCCTCTTTGATGATTTTGCGGGTTTTTCCGTCGCGTTTCTTCCTGTAGACGAGGATGCTGTCCCCAAACACGACTTTATTCTTAAATTCAACATTACTGCCAATGGTGACATTGGTGCCGATTTTACGCATAATGTCGTACATCATGTCGTTATTCCTTCCGCGTGGAATGAACTTGATCGGATCCTTTTTTCCCTTAGGGACGACTTCAACGGCTGATGCCTCCTTGTCAGTCACAATGTCGCTGTTATCGCTGAATTGGATAACTTTCTCACCTCCTTTCAGGACTGCATAGGTTTCGTACCCTTTCATAACTAGGTTAGGTTGTTGCTTTGATTCCATATTAAAAATATACTTTGAGATGATTAAACTGGGTGATAAGGCAGCGTCGGATCTTGCGTGGTGTGGCTTCACCGGCTTGCAGTACATTGATTGTACTACCGCTGCTATGAAATGAAGTGAGTACAGCACGTTCATAAGTGATTAGTTCCCCGGTACTCTTCTTGCAGAACTGGATGGAAAACTCTATAGGCTTTCCATCCGCATATCGTTCCATCAGCTTCCATATTTTACTTTGATGGATCCTTTTGCTTGAATCTTGCATGGATGATTAATGTTAAGATGATAAGAATAATAGGGATTCCGATGATCAGGCCATACTGGATCCCGTTGTCTATTCCGGCAGCTACAGAACTGCCGGCATCTTTGTGGGAGGCTGACTGTTTGCTTTGCTGAAGCGTGAGATCATTCTTCGTTTCTTGACTCTCAGATACGTGTATAGTGTCATCTTCCTGTAGCAAGGTCTTGACTGTCTTTTCGTTCCCTTCAATCTCGATATTCGATATCGGGGATAAGCCGGTCTCCGGATCTGCCGGCTTGGATGTGTCGAAGTTAACTTTGACTTTCCAGCCTTTGCCCGCTTCTTCTTGATTAAGTTTGAATCGGGAGCAGGCATCTTCAGTTCTGATGCGTAGAGCTGAGTCTGAGATAGAAAGACGGGTTTGCTCTTGAGTGCTACTATCGTTTTGATAAGTAGCACGGCAACCACAAAAAGAACAAGCGCATGCAAGGCTGGCAGTACAAATAAGAATGTGTGCATAGTGTTTCATTGTTTTCGATTGTTACACGATAGGTTTATACATTTGAATCGTTTGAGATCAGCTATTTCTTTTTCGTTATCCGCTATCTTTTTATCCTGCGATTGCTGATTGCTTTCCAGCTTTTCAATGCGGATTGTCCATCTCGTTTCGCTTTCCACTTTATCTTTTTTCATTGCTTCCTTATCAGCTCGCAGGTCTGCTATGAGTTCCTGATATACGTCCTGTACAGAGCTTAGGGCTTTAGCTTCTGCCTGCTTTTTAGTGTATTTGAGGGTGACGAATCCTGTGATGGTTGATAGGAAGCTACCACCAAGTATGAATGCGAGTAATTGTTGTTTAAGGATAGGGTCCATGTCTTGTTTTTCAGCAAAGGTATCGGGTATGCAGTAGGTCGTAAAGGACATGGCAGAGGCCCAAAAACGATAAGATGAAATTTGTTTACAAGCAACGAAGCCCAGCATATAAGGGGTGAAAAAAAACTTTAGATCTAAACTTTTTCTCAGGGCGGTGCGTGGTCGGCTGGGAGAAAAAAGAGAAAATATTCCCTCTTTTTCCTCCCCTTTTATTGGTTATCAGCTCTTTGTCTTTTTTTCTATGAGAATTGACTGAGATAATAAAAAGCACAGGTATATGGCTACCTGTGCTTTTTATTGATGGAACTAATGTTTATTCTGATAATAGAATATTGGTTAGTTTTTGAAGATTTGTTGCTGCATGTTATTTTTCATCCTTTTAGACTTTGAATTGGCTAAATATTAATATACAGATACTAAGTTCAATATGGCTTATATGCGACCTCATTTAGCCCGACGATGACGACAGTTCATGAGCGACTTTTGATCTTATTCCTAAAATCGAACGTGATTATTTTGCCAATAGTTTGCCTTCTTTGGGACGATGCTATCTTCTTTTTGTAGTTGCTAAGCATCTCAATAACGGTATCAATATGATTCTCTCTGATAGATCCGATAGTCGTGGTTACGGTTCCGGCATAACTGCCATCTGGTTTGAGAATCATTGCTTCGCCTTCTAAGTGGATGTAACCTGTTTTATCATTAATAACGTGACATTGAGATGGTATGATCTTTTCTATGTATTTTATCATGGTTTACCTCCTTTCTCATTGAATGTAATATTGATTATGCCACCATTGGTATGGATTACAATGCCCCTGTGTGATTTGTTCACTCGGAGTTGTTCATTACCTTCTGCTACTTCTAGGCAGATGTTGGAGAGAGCTTTCTGAAGCTTTTCTACGGATATGTAGCGTCCGCTGGCGCTTTGGTTTTTCTTTTTCATTTTGGAAGACAATTTAAAATGAAACAATATGCTAATTAATTAAAAGAGAGGGAATAAAAAAAGTTCCGCTCCCCGTTGTCTTCCACCTGATTCAGGCAGTGGGCGCATTAACGCTCCACACGGGACGGAACTATATCTTATACTATGGACATAAAAAATGCCCGCAGCAATTATGGCGAGCCTACTCGCCTGAACCAAATGGAAGACACTGCAAAGATGGTGATTCTTTTTGAATAGACAAAATAAATGTGGAGTTTTTAGTCTGAAAATAAGCTTTAAAAATGGTGTCACTATGCTATTGGTATACTTACTCTATCTTATGAATATAGTGACACTATATGACTGGTATAGCGTCACTGTATTTATTACGCTTTTTATTGTGTAATGTAGGATATAAAAAAGGCTTCCTACTTGTGGAAGCCTTCTAACTTATCAAAGTAATAGCAAAGCTATTGATGAAGTTTTTATCTTACTCTATTAAAAGTATTATATACTTAATGTAGGCTCAAAATCTTCTGCTGTTAAATATTTGAATGATTGCGGAGCTACAAAAGAGGAAAATAAATCAAAAGGATTAATTGGGTTTTCATAGAGCTTAGGAGATGAAATCTTCAATGCATATCCTTTTTTGCGTCCTTCAAAATATTGATCGAAGAATTTTTTTGTAATACCAGAGTCATTTTGGGTTTGTTCCCATAATTCTTTCGGTTCTTGCTCTATGATTTTTTCAACAGTAAACTCTCCCACAATCATTCCTTCTGGCTTTGTGGAATATACTACAACTTTATCTACATTCTTTGTAAATATAGTTTTTCTATATTCAAATTTTTTGTTACCTGCAAATATTTCGCGAACAAACTCGGGCTTAATCGATAATAATACTTTCATTTATTTTACCTCTTGATATTATATTGTTAAACTGCTCATCTGTTAATTGGAAGAACCCCCAATAGTCAGCACTTAATCCGACTTGCTCAATCAGTTCATTTCTGGTAATTCTTCTATCAAATGCAGCATTATAAGTCATTTTAATAACAACCATATTATATGTAGTATACCACTCCTTTAACTTATCTTCGTCAAAGATACTATATAAGTTAGCATATTGAAGAAATTCCTCAAGAGTAGCGAAGTCTTTTGCCTTTCTTACTTCTTCAACAACGCATATTGAAGAAGCTACACTCCTGTATTTTGCTGGACCTGCGCCATCAGATGTGCGGTATATTACTAATATATCTCCTTTTTTAAGTTTATCCAGTCCATTCATACTGGATAAATATATTTTGTGGATACTATTTGTATGTGCAACATCCCTAACAAGAAACTCTTTATTTCTTTCTTCGGTATTTAATATAGAGTCAGGGAATAGGGGAGTATGAAATTCAGGCTTCACAGCTAATATGAATTTTTGTGTATCCTTTGTGTGAATAAAGGGGTAGTCTAATAACATATCTCCTGTAAAATCTGTCATAGATTTAATAAAAACAAGCTCGGGAGTATCCCCTTCTCCTTTTGTTCCATATTCAGTAAAACCATATCTTCGTAAAATTTTGATTAATCCTTGATGCTTTTCGAAGATAGTCACATATATTTCGGTAACTCCCATATATAGAGCTGCTGCAACAATCTTTTTTATGAAATGCTCGCCTAACTTTGTATTATGTGCATCTATCTTGAATGTTCCTACTTTTAATCTACTCGCAGCAGGCATTGGAGGATTTATATCATTTAATTCCTCTGTTTCATGCTTCATATATAGGAAGCCTTGAAGTTTTCCATCTTGATCTTTTTGGACAAAAGCTTTGGTATCACTTTTAGTCTTTTTGGTGTACCATTCAGTGAATTCAGGATAATCTTCTTTAAGCGAATCAAAAAAGGGGTCGGATAAGTCTATATCACCAAATTTATGTTGTTTCATAATAGGATCTCCTTACATAACTCTTTTAGTAATAATAGGCCCATGATTTTCTTATTGTAGTATTCAGCTTTGTGAATAACATTAAAACCAAAAGAGTCGTTAATAATATTTAGGGCGCAACAAAGGTTGGAATAATATTTGGGAAAAGCAAAAGAAAGTAATAATAAAACACACCTTTTTTATTTATTATTCAGGAAGAATACGCCACTAGAGTTTGATCCAGGTGCCGTGAAATAGAAGTTCATGCCTAACCACAGCGTGTCAAATGCATCAGTTATGTGCGTCTTATATTCATCCGGATTATCAGGAGTGTCATCGCTCCCTTCAGGCGTTTTATCCTTTTCAAATCCATTCTTTCCTTGCTTGATGCCAGTCTGTTCCATTGCGACCTTCAGAAATTCATTTTGATGCAAGTTTATTTGGATCCACAGAAATTGCGGATCTCCTTTCAGAGTCAAGTCTATATTCAGATGCTTCCACTCATGTTTCGGGGCTTGACCGACATAGACCATCGTCACGTTGTATCCATTCTCTTTGAATACCCGTTCAATGATGTCGGCATAAGTTTCTGTAGTGGATCCTGATTCCCAGGTGAACGTATGATCATAGTAGACTACTATATCGTGATTAAGTTTCGGACGGTAGTAGTCGGCTATCATCTTGACAAGATCTTGTAGCTTCCCTGGTGTTTTGACATAAAATGACTTGAGAATGCGCATCGTGTGTTCATTCAGTTGGCCTACGACAGCAGTGGAGATGGATGCATTTGAGTCGAATGCCAGGTGCAGTTCCTGATCGAAGTCAAGATCTCCGTCTCCCAAACAGCCGCAGGAGGTCAGTTTTCCCCAGTTGCACCCAAGATTCCGGAGGCGTCCATTGTCTTTCGGGATATAGAAGTGAATATTATCATCCAACGCAGAATAGAAGCCGTTTGGTACACGGAACAGGCGTTCGTTCATGAAAGCGGTACGCCAAATTAGCGGTGGTGAGTTACGATACATCTGCCAGATGAAATCTTCTCCCAGCACTTCAAGGTTGTCGAATACGTCGTATTCACCATAGAAAACGGTATATTCTTTAGTTTTCCCCGGCTGCGGTTTGATTGGAGGCTGATATTTCCTCGCTAGATCCAGGTCAAATTGATATTCTTTGATCTGACGCATCACATGATCCGTGAGTGGCTTGCGTTTGTACTCCTGCAGTTTGAGATATAAGTTTCTGATCAGGTTGATGTGAGGTGGGGACATTTCATCCATCTTGTCCAGGATCCATTTTCCCATTGATGCGGTCGGCATATCTGTGGAATAGCTTACGCTGTGATGGTGCGGGCATTCACCGAAGTATTGCCGGTTGCCTCGGTTGGCAGGATCCACCTCACTTTTAATCTTCTCATAGTTGAGAAACTTAGCTTCAGGGCCTATCACCCAATCCAGCGACATGGAGTTGGCAGACATTCCCTGGTTGAATGACAGGATCACCATGACCGTACCATTCCAAAAGTGGAATGCATTGCTCCAGCCTTCACCCAGGACAGGACGGACAGGTTTGGCGAATCCCATGCTTGCCGGTGCTTTATGACCAACGACATAGTGAATGCCTTGAATGTATCCCCATTCAGCCAAAGCCTTGCAGATTGCCGGGAGAGTATTTCCCCATGCCTTAGCGTATGACGGAGAGATGAGACCACCCAAAGATCCCGGCATTTCCCATACATTCCGAAGGATAATTCGGGCATCAATACCTTCGGATTTTCCGGTACCACGTGATGCGACTATATACTCGTCATGTGCGTTGATGGCCATCGCCTGGCGCTGCATCTTATTGAAGAATTTGTCAACGACTTCATATTGCTTTCTGCGACGTTCACGGGCAGATAAGATAGGAGAGAGGTGGGTACTCATTCTTCTTCCTCCTCTTCGATGGGACGAATGTCCACCGCTTTTTTGCTCAACATACCTTTGAATCTGCTTCGCATTTCTGACCTGGTTCCTTCAAGGTCTTCAATAGGTTCCAGACCTTCCAGAAGGGTAACATCATCTGAAGGCTCAAATGATGGAGGAACGAGCTGGGAGTAGTCGAATTTCTCATCTTCTTTGTCCGAGCGAGTGTATTTACCTATCTTGTCCAACGCTGCAGCTGCTCCCTTGGCATCTTCTTTGTCTATGGCCATATTGAATGCTTTTTTCCCACCTTCTACAATCATATACCGATACCAGGCTTTTGCGGCCAGTTGAATGTTACCAACTAATCTGTTGATCATGCCGATGTCCCGGTATGCTTGTGATTGTGATACGGCATCTGTGTTACCTCCGCATCCATTCATCAGGAAGTTGACAAGTTCGGTGTCTTGGATCAGAGGATCTTCCATTTTTTTGCTGACACATAGCATCATTCGTTTTTTGATTTCCATTTCCCGTTGGGACAGGATGCTTGATGCATCCTCTTTGTCCTTGAACAAGGCACGTTCTATCCGGTCGTATGTAGGATCTTTCTTAGGCATAACTATAGTGGTTTGTTGTATTCAAACGAAAGCGAGGGCAACACTAGATGTATGGCCCTCGCTTGTGCATGAACTGTTCATAGATCCAGGGGCAATGCCTCTGATGTTATTCCTTACTTGCGCTCTGTTGCACCGCAATTTCCTTTTCCAGTGCTGCCAGTTCTTCTTGGTAGCCGGCAACACGATCTAAGGCATTTTGCATAACAGTCTTTTTACCTTGAGATTCGGCGCGGTTAGCAGCAGATTGGCTGTTAGTAATGTTTTGTTTCAGACGTTTAATCTGACGGGCGATCTCAATACCGCGTACTACGCCATTATCACTGTATACCGGTCGTTTCTCTTTAAGGTTCAGTTCTCCTTTTCCTTCTGCCCAAGCGTCGATCTGTTTCCAAAGCCGGCGGCGTTCGTCATCGAGTTTACAGAGATCTTCGGCTATAGGCTGCCGTTCTTCTGCCGGGATCTCCGAATTAGCTACATCGTTATGCAGGCTTGCATATAGAGGTGCGATTTCTTTGATACGGGCATAAGCCTTGCGAATAGACGGGCTGAGTGATTCTTCTGTGATGATCTTGACGCCTGGTGTGTTCAGAGCGTTCACTTCGTTCTGTAAGGTAGATAGTTCTGACATCTTCTCGTCAAATTGTTCCTGAAGGGAAACAAGTTCATCAGCGTGACTTTCACTGTCGTCCTCCAAACTATCAATTCGTGATCGAAGGTTATTGACCAACTCCTCCAAGGAGGCGATATTCGCTTGCTTGGATTCGATCGTTTTTTTTCGATCATTCTCGCTCATGGTCTTTACTACAACAATTTCTTCCATTGCGGCAGGATATAAGGAAGGGGAGAATTTAATCTCCTTGTCGAGTTTGGACAAGCAATTAACGAGTTGGGTGAAATGCGGATCAAAGATGTGGGGATCTTCCGGAGCTGCTGCCAGGTAAGCAGCAAATTTCTTTTTCATAGCTTCCTTTGCGAGAGCATTGAAAAGAACCAGGCCGTCAGCATATTTGCGCTGACGGTCTCCTAACCATTGGCTGAGTTGTTCTTGTCTGATCATGATTCTGGCGCGGGAGCTGGTTTAAATCCGCCTGTCACTTCCATATCTATGGGAGTTTCAAGGAAGATCGCAGAGTAATTGGAGTCGGCGGTAGCCGTATAGGTGGTACCGCGACGGTCACCTCTTGCTTTACCTCCATTGAAGGAAGGAGCGGTAGAAGCGTATAATCCCGGTTGTCCCATGATCATTTGTTTACCGTCCGAATCCTCAAAGATGTAATAGCCTGCTGTGTTTTTTACCAATGCATTGAACGCATGCATTTCAGGGGTATTACCAGGGAAGAAGAAACTTAGCGTCTGTTTATAGCTGATCCCGTCAGCTTCTCCCTGCTGCTCCGCTTTATATTCGACTGTTGCATCTGTACTATATAGATAAATAGGTTGCTTATACGTCCCTTCTGCAGGAAAAGCAAATGTACCGGCTGCCGTCACTAACGCCTCGTTGTCTGCTGCTTTGCCGGGAGCCGGAACAGTGGGTACTGTATTGGGTGCATCAAATGGGACGAACAGTAACCGTCCTTTATATCCACCCATATTATTTTGACCGACATTCCATTTCAGCGGTGCGAAGGCCGGACCAGCTGCCAACATGGTCAATGTATTTCCATCAAGATGACATGTCTGAGGGTGCAGCTCCGGGATTGCAATAACCAAAGCCACAAATAACAAACAGAGAATTAGGTAAGTATATTTTTTCATTAGTGTAATTGTTAAGAGTGAATAGGATAGAGCGACCAAAAATGGCCGCTCATTTTTTTATCTCAGTTTAGGTATAAGCACCAGTTGCGGTTGTTACCTCGCCTTCCACTACAGTCACTTCCTGATCGGCAGGTTTAGTCTTACCGTCTACAGCAGTAAACTCAATAGTGTACTTACCGGGTGTCAGACCAATGATGCATTGACCATTGCTACGTTCAGCAACTTTGCCTTTGATGGCCCAAGCGGCATTCTCCGTTCCTGTGATATTAACTTGTACGCCTCCGGTCTTGCAATAGTCTCCTGCGAGGTCAAGAGATTCATTCTTTTGCTCATTACAGCGGTATACTTTTTCATGCCAGTCGCGGATACGGGTGTCATAACCGGTTTGCAGCCAGAACTGCCATTCGTTGGGATCTTCGTAGATATCACGGATCTGACAGAACTTGGTTGCGGCTTGGGTATTGAAGGCAACATCCATATTCCCTTTCTTCTGAAGAACCAGGCGTGATCCCTGTCCCAATGCTTCGTGAGAGAGGATTTCAAGCGCAGGGCACATTGCGTCTTCACGCAAAAGTTCAATCATGCGTTGCATGGAAGGATATTCCTGCATACTCAGTTTGTTGCGGAGAGCAGAGCGTGCAGCTATCAAGACCGTTTCGGCACAAAGTAACTGTGGAATTCCCGACTTGGAGGAACGCAGGTAAGTGTTGGCACCACCAATCCATTCAACCAAATTTTCATAAGCGGCGGAGTCTGTATCCTTTGTAGGCAAAGTAAAAAGACCTGATGGGGCAAAGTTGCCGCGAGCAGCATTGACATCACCTGTTGTAATCAGCATGTCGGCTTTGGTGAACAGACCATCAAATGCACCTGACGGTGAAGTTGAGTCTTCATCACGTTCTGCATGAAACAATGTATATACTACATCTTCAACATGAGATTTTACCAATGTGAAGGCAACACGTGTTTCAAGAGGATGTTTCTTGTTGATGTTGCTGACTGGCTGACCTCCTACGATCAACAGTTCACCGTCATCGTATTTTTGAGAGTTTTCCTTTGTGATACATACAACATCCTTCGGTTCGATAACGGAAGGTTCATAGCCGAGCAGCTTATCAACCAGGCGGAAATTTTTCCCAATCTTGTAAGACTGAGTTCCACCGGCACGCCGGCGTTCATTGATCAAGGCATGTTTGCCTTGCAGATCCATCACGTTCAATCCCAATTTTGCGGCAACTTCCTGCAGGGTAGCAAATGGAAGAGCGCGAAGCGCCTTATCATATGTGATTAAGGTTTGGTTCAGTTTCGATACGTCAATTAATTTTTGAGACATATTCTTTAAATAGTTAAGGTAGGTTAGTAAATTAAAGGAGTCCGTCAGCCTTCAGGCGTTCTGTGATTCCCTGATAATTGCCGGCATTTTCCTCGCAGTAGGCAGCCAGTTCCTCTTTTCCTCCGTTTGCGGCAGGTTCACCCTTTGGGGCAGGAACTGGTTCACCCGGTGCCGGAGCTTTCTTTAGATTGGCTACTTGTTCTTTGAGTTGAGTGATCTCTGAATCCTTGCCGCTTGCCTCGGTTTTCAGATTAGCGATCTCTTGATCTTTTTCACTTACTGTTGTCTTGAGAGTCGCTATTTCAGTAGTCGCATCAGATAATTTCTGATCGATCTCCTGTTTAGCTTGTACGAGAGAACTGTTATCCGATTTCAGACGGGTGAATTCATTATGCAGGGAGTCGAGGTTCTCTGCTGATAATTCGGTCGTTACTGCCTTATCTTGACTGATATTCAGAAAAGATAAAAAAGCTGACCATGATTCTTTTAGAGTCATTTTGTTTTTGAATGAAGTTGTTGATAATGCTGGCACGGAATTCGTGTCCATACCCGCTGCCAGAAGAACGGATGTGGAACGATCATAGAGGCGAACGGCATTGGAATTTGCCGGTATGTCCACGATGGATGCTTCCATCAGCTCTGACTCTGTGACTGTTTCACGAGTCTGACCAGGTACCAGAAGGTCTTTGTTGGCTGATGTAGCAATGATGCGGATACCGACACTTGCGGCGTTGTAAGTCCCTGCTTCGTATTTTGCGGCAATGTCTTTAGATAGTTGATCAACTTTGTCGAAAACAGGAATGGCAGAAAGTACATCGCCTTCAAGCTGTATATCTTCCCAATGCCCGATAGCTTTAGTTTCTCCCCAAATGGGAGATCCTTCATCACGAAAATGCATATACAGCATCACCGGGTTCTTCTTGAATGCTTCGAGGAGCATCCCGGAAGTAAGGACCCGGTAACCGTAACGATTAAGTGATGAATCGGAAAGAATGATACGTTTTTGGCTCATTGCACTGATTTTGGTGCAATGATACGCCTATTAGTGAGGGTGCAGAAGGACGGTTAAATTTCGATATAGGAAAGCATCGAATGTAATGAAGTCCCGGAAAGTTTCAGCTCATATCCGGTGAAGTCGGTTACCTTTTTCCCTATAATCAGGTTTAAGGTTCCGAGGAGTGGGTATTCATTCGTGCCATAGATATACTTGTGTCCCTGTGTGTCCTGACAGCGTAGAACACAGCCTGTCTGAACTTTATTGCGCAGCTCGTTTGCTGTATTCCCCTCTAATGCGGATCGGGGAAACTGGATGGTCGCTGAATGCTTATATGTGATTCCTGCGTCTTTAGTATCATCGGAAGCGACAGTTGGAGCTTCAATGACTCCTCGCGTTGGAAGCGGATACCAGTCGTGTCCTTCCTTGCTTCTGATGCATGCCTGGTTCTGATGTACTGCAAACAGGGCTATTTCGTCTGTATTCAGGATTTCGGCAAATAATATGCCTCCCATATTATTGATATTATTCATAACTTATTGATTTTCAATTAGTACGCATTTTTAGAACATTTTTTGATCAAAAAAGGGACAATTAACTACACTTGCTCGGTCATGTTTTTGTGCGGTGATAGCCTCTTTTTTTCTCTTTTCGTCGAAGATTAGCCCTCCATCGATAATAATTCTTCTTGAATGCATCTTCGCTGATAGAATCAATCCCATAGCAGGTCATGAAGTTGTGTATCCCGTCGATATAGGTGATTCCGTAAGTGTGCTTTTGTTCATCCAAGTAATCATGCACCTCTGCCCATAGCATGCGGTCGATCTTGCGAATGAGAATTATCTGTGAACGTATTCCCAGGTAATTGTAAGTTTTAGGATCCTTCCCGGTAGTACGTTCAGGAAGGATGATGGTGAGATTACCATGATCCTTAAAGATGTTGGCTGGACGACGTTCTAACAGATCGTAGATAAAATGGTAGATATCCGTTTTATCCGGGAAGCGAATCGGAGAGTCCTGCAAATTGCAGAACTTTCCGATCAGATACTCCTTAAGATGCTGTGGAACTTCAATCTTAGTAGTAATCATATAAAGCATAGTGGTTTAGGTGTGGAGCTAATGTACAAAATATAACTGAGTAATCCTTGCCTTTATCAATAAAAAAACGAGGTATTGTACATATAACCCTTGCTGATACCGTACTATTTTTTTGTGCAATCGTGCTAAATGAGCTATGCTTTCTATTTATGTGTTGTTTATCAGATAGTTAAGGGCGTACGAAATAGTGTACTTTTTAGCACAAAATCTTCGTACTCCGTACAAAATGCATTTTTGTGCGTTTTTGTACGAGTCGTACGTTTTTGTACGAAAATCGTGCGGTGTTTAAATATCTGATTTATAATGTAATAAATGCCGAAAAAAGGGTGTCTGCACGAAAGCACAAAATTTTCCCTTATTTTTAGGTAGGGTATTTTTAAGAAAGAAAGAAAAATAAAAAAAATATATATGTCCCCCTGTCTGCACTTGGCGCCTCTCCCCCTGCACATTTGTTCAAAACGTTCTTGATGAATGAAGGGGAGGCGAGGGGAACGGAAAAAGAAAGCCCGGTAATACAGAAGCATCACCGGGCAATAAATGATTCGACTTATGTTAGCGCAAATCATCAGGATAAAACACTTGCGATATCAATTCGTACTCACGCGGTACTGACTTGACGCCAACGACTACACAGATACCCCTTGCGGCAAGCTCGTAGAGCCGCTGTGTCGTGATGACAGAGCCGCGAAAGTTGTAGTTACTGCAGAGAATGAAGTAGGCAGTAGGCAGGTCAAAGGAATAGATATCCTTGCGGATGATTTTTTTAGCGTCCGAAGGGACTTTGGCAAAACCCAGCCGAACGGCCAGGCGGGAAATGAATAGTTCCCGGTCATCGCTCGATTGGGCTATTACTACCATTATTTTATTCTCTTTTTTTATTGTCATAATGTTGCGTATATCAGTGAAAATTAGTATCTTTACAGAGTAATAAATTGGGATAATCTACTCATCTTCGATTCGAGTAGAAGTGTGGCCGGACATGTGCCGGCACTAATTTAGGCACATGCCGAATGCTGCTATAATCGTCAGAAAACTCTAAAAAGTCATCCAAGACATCTTTCCTTGTTGTTTCTTCAATAATATACATACAGGCTATTTTAATGAATAGATCACGTGATGCAGGCTTACAATGGTCAGCTATAAGAATACTCTTGCCTTCAGGTATTGTAGCAAGAATGTTATTGACGGCGTGATAGAAACGCATGAAGCGTTCCGGATCCTGCCGGTATAGAGGAAGAACTTCGTCTAATATTTCTTGATAGGTTCCCATGCTTAAGTGCAGAATAGTGATAGTGCAATTAATATTGATAATTTATATTCCCTGCTGTATAGCTCCAAATACCGGTGTGAAACCTGAATTTTAGCGTCTCAATGATTCCTTTTTTTTGTGGGATCCAGTTGTGTAAAGCCTCGATGTCTCCTACTTCCGGTTCTGGCGGAAATACATATAGGTGGAGTCCGATGACGAACCATCTTATTCTATTCATGTTTTTATTGTTATTCGTTAAACCTCTATCTCAAACTGCTCACTTTTTGCCGATGGCATACATTCAAGAAGGGAAGAACCTACTGAAACGTAATAGATACCATCTTTTTCAAGCGGGAGCCAATGGAAATAGCGCCCTGTTTCTTCATGCATTACCGGAATCCCAAATTTATTAAGAGGTCTACCATCTATGCCTCGAAACTTTCTACACCATTTATCAATAAATTCACGACCTTCCTTCTTTCGTTTATTGATTTTCCAACACGGATGCTTCTTATCATCATTATTCGGAATCAGTTTTTCAGGAACAAACTCTTTATCATCAAATCCAATAAGAGTATAAAGCCACTCAGCGGTTATTCCAAATACCCATCCATATCCGAGGCTATCCGGTCTTGAACCACAATATTCTTGAATCATATCTTTAGCTTCGTTTTGTTCACGCAGAAGCCGTTCATTCATTTGTTTCAGCAGCTTCTCAAGTGCTGAACCTTGTTTTGCTATTATCTTCATATTTATATTGATTTGTATTATTTAAAAAATCCCAATTCTTTACTTAGTCTCTTTTTTGCTATGCCTATATAGTTAGGATTAAGCTCAGCTCCTACATAATAGCGGTTGAGCTTCCTGGCAACTACGGCCGTAGTACCAGAACCCATGAACGGGTCAATTACGATACCATCTTCAGGGCAGCCCGCTTTAATGCAATCAACTATCAAATTCTCTGGAAATACTGCAAAGTGTGCATCTTTATAAGAGGATGTTGGAATGTGCCAAACTGAACGTTTATTAGCTTTGTCTGCATACTGATATTCACGTGTCGTACTCTTCCGGAACATCGGATTGGATTCCTCCAAACTGTTAGCAGTCGCAAAAGCCTTATATCCTACATTCTCAACTTTGCCAAGCCTACTTTTTACGCTTTGAGAAGCTGTCTGCTGAATAGATTTACTATCAAAATAGTATTTTTTACTCTTTGATAAGAGAAAGATGTATTCATGCGACTTCGTACATCTATCCGTAACACTTTCCGGCATCGGATTAGGTTTACTCCAAATGATATCCTGCCGCAAATACCAACCATCGGCACGAAGAGCAAAAGCAAGCATCCACGGAATGCCTATTAAATCTTTATTTTTGCATCCCGTACACTGTTTTACCAATGTAGCTTTGCCAAGTGTCCCTCTATTTGTTCCTTGCTTATAATTCATTGCATTATCTGGGAAACGCGCTGCACCTTTCATGGAACCAGCATAGCTGTCTCCGATATTCACCCACAATGTACCATCGTTTTTTAAAACCCGATAAACTTCATGGAATACATTCACTAATTTCTCAATATATTCTTCTGGAGTTTTTTCAAGTCCTATTTGAGCTTCATTGCCATAGTCACGTAGCCCGTAATATGGTGGAGAAGTAACACAGCAATTAATACTCTTATCTGGAAGTGATTGCAACCAAGTAAGACATTCTGCATTATATATTTGATTTAGATTCATATCTATTCTTGTATTGAGCCATACGGCGGACGTTCAACCACCATATGGCAGTGTGTTAAAACTCAAATATCATCCAGTCATTTGCCAACATATCACTTTGAGACGCTAACCATCCGTTTATGATAGTGCCATCGGCAGCTTTCATGCAGATATATGCTGTGAACTTAACAACATCATCTTTCTTTAAATCAATTGGATTACCACTTTCATCGACACAATCCTGATAATAATAATCCTTCACTCTCTGAGGAAGCGACTTTATTTCTTGAGCAACGAAAGAAATATGTAATTCATCGGCCGGTCGCATGAAAATAAACATACCTTTTCCGTTCCATCCTTTACGGGTAACAAGATTTCCTCTTTGCATAGTTGCAATCGCTTGCCCGAATGTTCCAGACTCTCCACTTATCAATTCTGCGTTTTCTGTAGCACCTATAACATAAGCAGTTTCAATCTCTCCTTTAGTATAGTTACCTGTTTGATTGGATAATCTTGCTGAATATTCAGCTGCTTTTTCATCTAATGATTTCATTGTATATATGGGTTTTACAAAGCCCGCCCAAGGCTCATTTTTATTTGTTAAATACTAAAAAGTCAGTTGGGTCTGCATACATACTAATGAGTCCTTCATCCCAATGAATACCTGCCACTATCCATTTATATGGAATATCCACGTATGATGCGTCGCTTTTGTATGTAGCATACCAATGCACACCTATTTTTCCGGACTCATATTCTACAATCTCAAAATTGACAATCTCACATTTTAAACGTTTCTTGATTTCCTCTTTTAACTTATCAGCATGAGATAATACCTCATTTAGTAATATTTTTCCCATATTCATCGCTATCTTTTAAAAGTCTATTTGTTTCTGTTCATCCTCAAAGTTGGTATCAACAGAATAACTGTCACCTGTGCAGGTTCCAGTCCCAACTGTGAAATATTCCACTCCTCCAGCTTTGTCGTCAAGAACTGGACATCCATCTTTATCTGTCTTAAAAGGTTTCCCAGTTTTACTATCATATTTGTGTGGATTAAAGAGGTATCCTTTCCAGTCACAATACATAATAAATTTCTTTTTGAATGCGGTAGGAGATATGTATTTCCGCTGCATAGGATCATAGATGCAAAAGGCGTCATATAAGTCTTTTTTGACAAGGCGGTGATTTAAATGTTCCTCGGAAGAAAAATATTCATCTGCCCATGAAATAAGAGTTTCACCGATTTCTTGTCTGAGTATGCGTTGTTCCAAACGTTCGCCGGGAGCTTGAACCACTCCATACTGGAGATAAAGTTGTATGCAGTTAGCTAGAAGATTCCATGTAAGATTCCATTGATCAAAATCCCATTCTGAAAAAAAACGTATCCCAAAGTCATCTACAGGCTTATGTGAGTCATTATAGTAGTCAGAGAAGGCAAGTAGCCACTGCCTATCTGTGAAACTTGATCCTCTTCCTCGAATAGCGTGATTAGTTGCTATATATATTTTGGGTGAACGCTCGAATGGGAGTGTGATTCGCCTCCCGCCTTTGTAGTTGACGCTCCAGTCACCTGTTATATTAGGAAACAAGAATTCAAAGTTGAAATTCTGAAGGACATCATCAATAAATACAAACTTTGTGTTTTCAAGTACATCATTCCAAATAAACTGATCATTGAAGATATCGCTTCTTTTGCCAGGTATATAAGCAGTGGGAACAACACAGCGTAATAACTCTCCGATTAAGGATTTACCGGATCTTCCGTTAGAGTCTCCGACTTCAGATTGTTTCCCGTCCATACCAATGATTGCTTTAGCCACATTGCTATCTTTTGCTTCCATTGCCATATATCCAATCGCGCATAATTTACTGAGCAAATGAATATGATTCTCATTTTCTTCTTCAGGTGAAAAATCTTCCTTTGATTTACGCCAAGTGAAATTACTTGTGTTGATCAGAAATTGGAGATAATGTGATTTTTTACCCTCTTCAGAGAGGGTATAGGAATATTGATTATCTTGATCAATCTTAAAGTGGATGAGTGGGGAACCTAAATATTTAGCAGGAATTATTTTTTGCTGCTCTTCCCAAATGTGATGATCAATGACTTCGTAGCCTATTTCCTGTACATTGTCTTTGGTTACATACCAACATTTTGTATTAAAATAGAAATATTGGCTTTCTCGATTTGGTTTGATGAAGTTCGGTTCAATGAAATTCAACAGTGATAGTTTGTCTGGTCCCACATATTGGGATACTCCTTTAATTAGCATTTCGTGTACCTCCTTTTTACAATATTGTTTAGCGAATTGAAATAAATAATCACGGGCATCTGAAGCATCGATTGGCTTAACAACGGGCGGATCTAAATGAATAAATTGATAAGTTTTGTCTAAACGGCGTAAACGTCCAAATCCTCGGTTTTGTAAAAAGTTGTGGGAATTGACATAGCAAAACTGATATTCAATTCTCACTCCAGAGCGACCTTCTTTTTCTACCTCTTCCCAAAATTTCTCGTCATCATCAAAAGGTTGTGCTAAAATAACTTTCCCTGTTTCATCAAACTTCCAACGATATCTCCCGAAGACAAATTCCGGAAGATTTTTGAGGATATCTTTATGGCGTTCGGCAAAAGCTTCATATGAATGTAGACACCATAACTCCTGTAGTTTGTGATCAGTCCAAGTTGTTACTTTAAACATTTCGACGTACTTCCCAAAACCTTTTTTATCATTACAGGCAAATTCGATGTCTTGAGCTAGTTCATCTTCATGATCTTTTAAAGTGTTTGCTAGCAAATCATCTAATCCTTTGTCGCCAGCACTGTTTTTTTGTATATGACCAACATAGATTTCTACATATATATTACGATTTTTGAGGGTACGCATATATTCTTTGAAATTTTTGGCTGCGTAGAAAAAACAATATGGACGTTTTTCCACGCGGTCATTCAGCCGAATGTTGGTACTGATATCATCCCAGTCTGAATCAAAGATAAATGCTACTTCTTTGACATTGCAAGTCGTGATGATCTTGACGATATCTTCCGGGAGAGAGTTGTTCTCTTTGCTTCCTAAGTTCTGAATGCCACTTACTGCGATAGAAGGAATACCGTGTTTGCATGCTTTTTCTGCTTTTTTTTCCCCTTCTTGAATATAGAGTCTTGGTATTTCTTTCTTTTCCTTATACATACTCCGAATTCTTTCCGGAATATAGATCGGAGTGCCTGAGCCTGGAGGGGATTTGTATTTAAAAGGCTTCCCTTCCTTGTCAAGGTGAGCATCCGGGAATTGCCATCTGACACGAAAATATTCTTTTCGTTCGCCAGTGTCTCTTTTCCGATGATCTTTTCGGATATAGGTAACAGGCATGCCCTCCAAATCATAATATTCGATGATAACATCATCTCCTTTGGAATCGATAGCTCCTGAATCGTTAATTGTTCCAGGACGGAATGTACGTATTTCAAAAATAGACTTAGTTTCATCGGTTTTGTAAATCCTTGCTGTGACATCTTCGAATGTTAATCCGGAAGCTGAGAGCATTCTAGCACAAAAACTGTTGACATCATTGCCTTTGGCTTTTTTGCTCCCTTGCTTCATTTTTGTGACCGGCTTTTTTTTCTGTTCCGGACGTTGATCAAGGATGACATTAAATTTATGTGCCAGGTATTCGAGAGCGTCCGGATATTCTTTCTTCTCGACTCTCATTAAATAGTCAAGCGCACCTACTCCAGCTATTTGATGGCAGGAAAAACAGCTATAAATATCTTTAGCAGGATTGATACTAAACTTCTTCGAAGCCTTGCAGACGGGACAGTCACAAACGTAACTAGTACCGGACTTGCGAAGATTCTGAAAGTCTTGTACTACGTCTACCAAATGGTTAGCAGAGGCATCTTTGATGCGCTTTATGTCATCATCAGTAAAATTCATAGTTATGGTTTATTATTTTGTATAGGAGAAACAAGTTCTATGAGTTGCGAGTGAAGCTGTTTCTCAAGGACTTCAATAGGATGGGATAAAAGTTGCTTGTCCGCTTGCTGAATAATTTTCTGAAGGCGCTTTGCGTCTTCAGGATGAATATCGTTAATCGTGAGGTAACCACGATGGTCATTGTCTACGTACATAGTATTATCCTTTTTTACGCCCTCCTACGGCTTTGCGGTGATAATCTAATTTATACCGCTGCCGTAGTTTTTCTGCATGTTCTAGGGTCGCATCTTTAGGATCTACGAGAACTTGCGTCCGGGCGTCTATTCTTAACAATATTTTGTTTGATTCCTGCTGAGCAGATTGCTGACATAGAGCTGCAACTTCTTCCGGATCATCATTCTCGAAAAGATTAATTTTCTCTCTTTTCTTCGGATTGGTGGATGGGCTGGGAGAGTGTACAACTTTCATAGCTTGCTCTATCCTTTCCTAAACAAATCTTCTATAATTCCCTTCAAATAAGCCGGCATATCTCTTGGCACTGCTTGTTCGTTTTCTTGGCATTTGTAACACTCGCAGGCTGTAAGTAATATTTCGCGAGCTATTGGGTTGTTTTTCATGGCTGATACAACTGCCGGTATGATATCAAAAGTAGTTCCTTGTATTAGTAATGGAGAAGCCATAACATTTCCTTTACCCTTATGTAAAATACAAATTCCGCTCATTCCGCTTGTTGTGATAATCTCTGAAATTTGAACCATTGCTGAAGTAATTTTTTTTGTTTCTTCTTCTAAATTTTCCATAATGTTTATTCTTAAAATTAATACTAGAAATCGTGGGTATTCGGGGATCGATCCCCGTATCATCGGAGGAATGCTGAAAAACTCCGTTGTGCTACCTTACACCACTACCCGTATGCCGGGAATTTCACCCGGCAATCTTTGTGTAACAAACCTTAACCAGGGACTGGATACCCTACGTGTCTCCTTAACACGGTGTTTTAATGATTAATAATTGGAATGATTAAACTTCTATTCTCTTGAGTAGAATATAATGTATAAATAAAATCCCGGACTTGCACCGGCCGCATTCCTTATGCGTATTTAGTTAAATGATATATGGTTGATTAATAGAAGTTTCCTGTCTTCTGGTACGGTATTCTGTACGATTCCTGCGAGGGCGACGGACTGTACATGTTGAGTCAGTAAATATTGCAATTTCACCTCCTAGGAATACGATGAGTAGTGTTGATGCGACAATCTTCCTAGCGAAAGGAGATAGGTCAAAGCTGATATCATGATGTGTACAGAACCACCAGGCCGAAATCTCATTGATCTTGTTCAATCCCAATTTCTCTTTGATTCTGCGGAGTGTATTATCGACAGTCCGAACACTGATCTGAAGCAATGAGGCCGTTTCTTTATAAGATCCTCCCCAGGCAACGCATTCAGCTATTTCATTTTCTCGTTTTGCTAGTGTGATGTTTCGATTCATAGTTACATTTCTTCAATTGTCCAGCAATCTGTTATGCCGTATTTTTGGAATACATTCGTAATTGCTGTAAATAGGGTAACAGAAATATCTATAATCCCTGAATTTAGCTTTTTTGAGAAGTATGACCTTGAAGGGTTATTCAGTACTACTTTCAAGTCATTTTTGAGCTTGTCTTTTTCCTCTAATGAGACTTGAAGATATCCTTTTTTAAAGGAATAGCGTTTTTTCGCTATTGCACATGTTCTAGTTTTGTTGTACATTTGTTGCATTGATTTTGAAACGATGTTGCAAATATATAGCGTAATTTCTATATTGGCAAATTAAATAGAGAATATTTTCTATGAATAGAGAAAGTTTTATAGATAGGCTAGAAGCGTTTATGAAAGCTGAAGATTTGAATGCGAACAAAATAACCATTGGAGCACGACTGTCAAACGGCTTAATAGGAAAAGCATTAAAATCTAGGGGAGCTATGAACTCTGATAGTATAGAACGTATTCTATGTGCTTATCCACGTCTCAGTGCAGACTGGTTGATGACCGGTAAAGGTACTATGTATGTGGAAGAACTTCCTGAAATCACGGATTATATGTCTAATACGCATAATAATGATAATTTAGTCTTCTTTTTGCGTGATAGGAATAAAGAACTGGAGCGTGAGAATAGGGAGTTGCTCTTGGAAAATGCATCGCTGAAAACTAGATTGGAGTTACTTGATAATTCCGCAGGTAAAACAGGATGACGATAATTAAAGGGGGGAAATTCCCTAACAAAAAACAATAAAAAAACAAGTTTGGTTCGAACTAAAATGTTTGTCTCCGAATAGAAATTAATTTTGGGTCCGGTGATTTTTGTAGCCCGTTATAGAGCTAAATTCTTGGTTGTTAGTACTGAAAGTAGTGCGCCAGGAACCTCATTAACCCTTTCAGATGATTTCTGGGAGGGTTTTTCTTTGCTCTTAGCTGAAAATGGTACTACATTGGTACTACAAAATTAGGGTAGAAGAAGTGGACCCTTCTTCTCACACGTGTAATGACCCAAAAAAATCTTTGTAGTGTATCAGTTCCAAATAACGGTTATTTGGAGTTATAGAACATGAGGATTGTCGAAAATCACATTTTACCCTTACCGTAATCTTACCGTGATTCTTTATTTATCCTTAGGGTATATTGCCGGAAATGGCGGCATTTAAACCGACTTGCTAAAGGCAACTATAATACTAATCTTTGAATATTCTTCAATAATTTGCAAGAAATGTAATCCCGGCAACCATATTGTTACCGGGGCGTCTTTGTTGATTGGCGTCAACTTCAGTGCCGGACCGATGTCCCCTGACTTATCTTATCTTACAAGATGCCCGTTGAGCATTCTTAGGTCAAATTTCGGACGTTTGGGCTTTCCGGAGCATCTCACTACCTTCATCATTGTCTGCTGTGGAATATTGCCCAATTCACAGCATATGGCTTCAAATCTGTCTAGGGCAGAAGCCAGTCTCTTCGAACCTTCCTCTCGCATTTGGGCTACTCTTAGGCTAGCTACGGCAGTTTCCCTGCCGATCCTGCTTATCTCTTCGTTTTGCCTTATTGCTATGTATAAAGCGTCTCTTATCTCATCTTCTAATGATGCGTACATAGTATCTAAAGTTGTATATTGGCGTTATACTTTCTGTTGTATTCCTGTGTGAGTTTCCGGCTATATCTTTCCTGCTTTCGGGCTTTCTTTTCTTTCTTTGCTACTTTCTTCATGATAATGTCTCTATGTTTATTCCATGCCTCGTTCTTGCCTTCTAACTCAATCAGCCGAGCTGCTACACGCTGAATCGTGGAATAATAAGCATCAATCATTTGCTTTGTACTTATTGCGGGAGTATCTATTATTAACTCTCTTTGGTCTATTGATAAATTACCAAGCTGGTGCACTCTCATTTGTTCTTTGATGAACTCTTGTAATTCTATATTTCTCTCCGTGATAAAATCTTGTAAATTAAATGTTTCCATTGTTATTAAAGTTATATTATATTGATTGATTCCTGTTGTTATCGTTAAACATTTCATCCCAGATGCAAAAAGCAAGAAGGATGATACAAATAATCAGTGTGGCGTTCATAATTAATTAGACATCAAAGAAGTGTTCTCCCTTCTTCCTGAATATCCTATAGCCAGTGTATAGGCATCCAAATACTATCAATATCTCCATCTCGTTATAGTTTAAGGGCTGTAGCCTGTTGGTATATCGTGGAGGCGCTTATTATCTCTAATGGTGTACCGGTCACTTCTATTGCTGTGTACTCTTCGTATTCGAATACATTATGCTTTATTCCTTCTATCTTTAGCATGGTGGTAATATCCTCTACCTGCTTGCTCTCTTGGAGCTTATAAACCTTTGTTTCTGCCATAGTGTATATTTTATGATGGGGTAGCGATTTACGATCCCATCCGGTTAATAATTCAGTGAAAGAGAAGCACCTATCCTCACGAACCAGTACTTCTATGAAAACAAATCAATTATTATGAATAAAAAATTAGTCACCGCAATACGATCCACACCCGTAGCCCATTGCACGACTAATGCGGTTTTGATACTCATTGTAAGAGATACCCTCTTTTCGTGCTGCTATTTCGCCTTTCATGCGTTCCGCTTTGGCTTCCGCTTCTCTTCTGATCCGGTCGGCTTCGATTTGTGCACGAAGAAGAACTGAGTTGATAGCAGCCTGTTCCTTTTCTTCACGTTCCTTCGCTTCACGGGCTTTTTCTTCTGCTTCGATTGCTTGGCGTGCTTCAGCTACTCTAACCTCAAATTTTGCCATGCTCCAAGACTTACGGAGTGCATCAGAGAATGTCGGGTACTTTGCACGAGCGTTAGTAAATAACTGATGTGCTCTTCTCATTATCTTGCTTAAATCGTAACGTGCCATATCTTTTTTATTTATTAGTTTAACTTTGATGACGCAAATATAAAGTAAATACTTTAATGAATACCTGTTTTAATAAATAAAATACTTATATTTAACATCTATTATTAAAGTAAATACTATAATAAACAAACTATTCACTTATATTTGCACTATAAACATTAAAGAATATACTTATGAGGATAAAAGAACTGATTAAAGAGAAAGGTTATACTCAAAAAGAGTTTGCTGAAAAATTAGGTATGACTACAGTAGGACTTGCTCAAATTATAGCGGGAAAACCCTCTTATACAACTTTAGAAAAGATAGCCGATGCTTTAAGCGTTGAGGTCTGGGAACTATTAGTATCAAAAGATGAGATATTAGGAAAGACCGATACTGTCTTTCTCACTTGCCCTCATTGTGGAAAGAATATCAATATCAAAGTAGATTGATTATGAATACAAATGAAATAGATAAGTTGAGCCTTGTAAAAGCTCATGCTTTGTTTGAGACTGGAGATATAAACCGTATCGAAGTAGGAACGGTAAAAGGGCTATGTGACATACACCGCTATCTGTTTGATGGATTGTATGACTTTGCCGGAAAGATCCGCACTCTTAATATATCAAAAGGAAACTTCCGCTTCGCTAACTGTATGTATTTGGACGTGATGTTACCGGTCATAGAAAAGATGCCGGAAACAACATTCGATGAGATCATAGCCAAATACGTTGAGATGAACATTGCTCATCCATTCATGGAAGGAAATGGCCGTACTATGCGTATTTGGCTTGATATGATTCTAAAGAAACGTCTTGGCATGGTGATTGATTGGCAGAATGTGGACAAGGTTCTCTATTTGCAAGCTATGGAAAGAAGCCCGATTAACGACCTGGAACTGCGAACTTTGTTACATCAAGGATTAACCAACCGGGTAGATGATAGAGAAGTTATATTCAAGGGCATCACGCAATCTTACTATTACGAAGGTTATGAGCCTGAATAAGGACCTATAAGGATTTGATAAAAGAGAAGCCCGTACATGATTTGCTGACCTGTACGGGCTTTTTTATATCTTATTTAAATCACTGTTAATTTGCTGTTAATAACAGGGAGTATCACATTTTAAGATTGAAACCTTTGCTTTTAATAGTGCCACCATAGCACTTTTAAATATGGTTTGAACACATATTTTACTTTTAAAAGGTAATTCTGGGTTACCTTTAAAATCAATATCAAAGCAGGCTAATCTCAACAATCATTAGGGCAGGTCTATGTATGTTGATTATCCCGTTTAAATAAGCTTTTTTCTATCTCCTGCCAAAGTGCTATCATTGCCTTTGTTGGTTCATCATCCATACCTATAAAATGAAAATCTCCCCTACAGTATGGCGTACCCTCAAAGTTTACAAGGCCAAGAAGATAGTTCTTAGCCCTGATAGGGCGCAAATAACACAATTTCCTATACTCCAGATACTGTTCGTCTGAAATCGGTTGAAAAACGGTTGTTTCTTGGTAAGTGAATACAATATCATAAACTCCGTACCTAATATAAAGGACACGGATCGAAAAGGACTTGTTCGTCTTGATTATGCTCTTCAATCTCTTACCCTTCGCTCCGGCAATTATCTCTGTCTTTTTGTTAATTTCTGAAAACATAGTACGATTGTTTAAAAGTAAATAGTATATTTGTACTACTATGAATTAGGGAAGGGCGTTTATCTGGTGGTTCGGGTGGTCCTCTTTTTATTTTTTCCTCCGCAAAATTAGAAAACATCTGCAAGACTTGTGTTTTGTTTCTTCTTTTTGTACGTTTGCGCATTGTATAACATAAAACACACAATAATGAAAAAGACTTTATTCGTATTGGTTATGTTGCCGATACTTCTTTTTACATCTTGCTCAAAAGATGATGATCTCGTAATAGAGACGCAAGTTTTGTATATTGCAAAAAATACCTATAGCGGTGATAATACTATCACAGGAACCTTCTTTTTTTTCAAAGATGGAGATTACGATCCAACTACATTTAAGTGTGATTCTTATCGGGAAGATGCCACAATAAAAAATCAAAAAGGAGAAACAATTAAATCGTTTTTCAAAGATATTGTTTTGAAAGGTGAAGGATATGGGACATATAAATGTGATCCGGGTACTTACTATGTGGTAGCGTTAGTAAAAAATAGATCATTTGGACAGCTTTGGAAAGCTCAAAAAATCCAAGTTGAGAAAAATAAAATAACAAGGATTGACGCTGTTTTTGGCAATATGAGCGCAGAAGGCTATGTTGAATGGAATAATTGATTACATATCATAGAAAGACAATCCTCGGTTACTTATCACAAGCGACCGGGGATTTTTTATAATAGCAGGAATGAAATTAACGATGTGACAAACCACTCGTATTTTGTTTGATGCCGTCTAATGTCTGGGTAATCTTGGGAAGATTCTTGTTGAGATTACTAGAATTTTCAGCGATGGTCTGTTGGTCTAGCCTGTCCTCTGTGCTAATAGTCAACATCTCACTAACATTGTTTTTAATTGTTTGAACTTCTCCAGTTAGATTAACTATAGCCGCCTGCAACTGGGCGTTAGATTCGCTCCTCATTGCAATATCAGTAGCAAATCCCTCCCGTAATCCGTCTATAGTGCTTGATAAGTTTGGAATACCAACAGATGTTTGTGAAGGTTCTATATTAAGTAATATTGAATTTATAGAGTCTAGCAATCTCGTCTGTTCTACGCTCTGATTCTTGATTTCTTCACCGGCAATCTGAAGAGCAGTGAAGCGACCGTTCAACTCGTCAGCAGAATCCTGAGACATCGTAGCAAATCCTTTCTTGGAAGATTCCTGGGAAGTAGATGTACCTTCTCTCAAATCTATTCCTGCTTTATTTAAATATTCGTTTACATTTTCTAGAATCCTTTCTAATGCTGGGAGGTTATTCTCATAATTGTCAACAAGTCCTTCTGTACGTTCTGCCACTTTTCGCATTAATGCCTCTTCATCCAATTTACCCGAGGCGTATTCCTCGTATAATGTGGCTATATCATCGCTGAATGAACCAACTACTTTTTCTAGTACAATAGTTCTCAGCATATCGGATACAATGTCTCTAAAAGTCTCAGAAGCGTAATCTTTAAAGCTATCTAAAGCGTCTTTCCCTTCATCAAACCACGCCCACAAGCTGTCTACAAAATTATCTACTAGTGGTTCATATAATGAACTTACATATTCGTGAAGTTGTTGGGTATATTCATCATACTTTTCCCGAAGTTCAAGTAATGCTTCTAATGTTTCCCTAGTCTGGCCCACAAGTTTATCACCATAATTGTTTAGGATATTTTCTGCTACGGTCTTATTGATTAAATCATCATTATCGAACAATTCGCCTAATCCGTTTCTTCTAGCCCATGATACTAGATCTTCCGTTTCTTGAGAATGTCCGCCTATACCGGTCCCTAGAAATCCCTTGCTTCTTTTCCTAGTTTCTATACGGAGATTTTCTATAGCTTTGGTTTGCTCTTCCTTGTATTGTCTGCCAAAATCAATACCCCATATCTTCCCATATGTGTTGTCCAAAAACCAATTCCATGAATTAGTGATCCATCCGCCACCGCTCTTGTTTTGATAAGTTGCTTGGTATTCTTCTGCCTTGCCATAATACGCCTCTGCAACTTTATCATGCAAATCTTTATAATCACGCAAGTTTCTCAAATTATCTTCCGAGAACCATTTGCTTTCTGCCTGTTGTGCTTCAAGTGCAGCGATGCGATATTCGTTCACCGCCTCGGTCAGTTTATTAATCTCCGCAACCTTTTCAGCGTATTTTTCATACTGTCTATCTGCTGTAGGAAGGATTGAATTTAACTGCTGCATTAGTTGGATTCCGGCAGATATAATTCCGAGTATAACAGACGCTTTTTCTACAGCTGCAACAGCTTTCTCGGCTGCCGTAATGGCATCTTTCCCTATTTGTGCCGTTGTAGCTATTCCATCAATAGCATTAGTTGTAAACAGTGCGATATCACCAATTAAAGATATTATTTCGCCAGATGTACCATCAATACTATCTCCAACCCCAGTTATTGCATTAGCTAATTTATCAACTACAGCCTTAGCAGCCTTTTCGGCCTTAATGAAATCATTGTTGGCTTTAGTTGCTTTGTCTTTGGCCGCATTGTATCGTTTTAAGGCTTCGGAAGCTGAAAAATAAGTAGTATCAATTTTTCCTGTTTTCGCATTTAGTTTAGAACCAGAAACAACTTTTTCGCCTGCATTTACCTTATCAAGAGTACTTTTAGCCTCAATAAGCTCCTTTTCAGCCTGTTTCAATATTTTTAGATTGTCCGCTAATGCTTTAAACGGATTACGGCTGTCCAGTTCATCCATTATTTTTTGAATGGTAGAAGTATATTCTCGCAAATCATTTGGATCAAGGACTGTTACTGCTGCTCCTTTAGCTTCCTCTAGTTGTTCTAATAGAGATTTAAGTGTTTCCGAAGAAGTATTCTTCAAATCCTCAAATGCACGTACATACTCTGGCGACTTTTTCAGAATATCAAAATCATGCTGCATCAGTTCCTTTCCTTTGTCGGAGATAGCTTTAGCTATGGAACGGTCTATTTGGGAAACTTCATTGGTATCTCCAGCCTTCTCAGCTTTTTCACGAGCCTTTCGCAGCAAAGTGATGTCGTCGTTAAACTGTTTTTCAATAGCCAGCCGTTGATCTGCATATGATTGATACTGTTTCAACAATGGCCTATACCAATCAACTGCCTGTCTTTTTTGAGTGTTTTTTATGATTGCGTCCCACGCTGTAGTATCTACCGATACACCAGACGGATCAAACGTTTTTTTCTTGTAGTTTTTTATATGGGTACTATTTAGCCTTTCCCGTTCACTGAATATTTTCTTTTGGTACTCAATTTCTGTCCGGATATAATCTTCTCGCTGGCGTTCTAAATCCTGTATCTCCTTCTTGTTGTCTAGTTCACGCTGGGCACGAATCTTGTCTTCTCCGTCTGCCATAGCGTTAATCTTGGCCTGCGCAGCCTGATATTCAAGATCTTCTTCACGTCGCTTTCTTTCTATGGATTGCTTATCCATAAGGTCAGATATTTTTTGGTTCTGGTCAACGATAGAGTTATACTCTTTAGAAAGTCCTTTATCATCATAGATTTTTAGTTTCTCCTCGGCTTCCGTTTTCTGCTTTATGAGAGCGTTATATTGTTTTGCAACTTCTTCCGGCACACCTTGAGTACTTCCAGACTTTAAAACCTTTAAATAAGAATCTTGAATTTGTTTCAATGCATTATCGGCTATCTCAACCTGTTGTTGCCAATAATCATAGGTTCCTTTCTTAGGCTGAGGAAACAAATTTTCCGCTTTTATATGATTAGATATGGTTGTTATAGATTCATCGTATAATGCTACATTTTTTCGTAAATCTTTCCACCTTTCGTGCTCAGCCTCCATTTCTCGTTTTGCATCTTCTATTCTCGATTTTGCAGAAATCTTTTCTGTCGCTGTCCCAAACCCCTCTATTTCTTTTTTATTATAATCTTCTTGGGATTTATTATATTTATTGACTGATTCAAGGTAAGTGGCATACTGTACTTGTGCCTTAATAAGTTCATTATCTCTTTGTACGGATAATTCGGCTATTCTATCTGCATACTTTTCAGCTACAGCTCTATTATAAATCTCTTTAGATAATGCAGCATAAGATTGTTGCAGCTTATCTATACTTACTTTCTCTCCATCTAGTATATCACTATGAGTCTTATAATTTTTAACCCATTCATGAACAGCCGTATTCCTCTCTGTAGTGGAAAGAGCAACATTTTTTAGTTTATTATACAGAATATCGAGTTGAGCTTGTTCCTTTGCGATACTATCTCTTGCATTTTTTCTAGCTACGGCCATTTCCGATTCGGCTGAGAGTAACTCATCTGTTGCATTCTTAGCCTTGCTCAGACTCTTGACCCATTCCGATATTTCCTGTCTATACAAAGTAAATAAAGATATAGCAGCTATTAAAGCGGTCTGTGGACTCATTACCGATTTGGTAATCTGCTTCCAAACGGGAATAGCTGTCTGTCCTTCCGCCTTTAATCTTTGATATTCTATTCTAGCTTTCTGAATCTCGTCAGCCAAGTAAGGAATATTATTGGTTAGAGAAACAATCCCGGTTTGAAAATTGATGAAGAAGTTAGGGATCTCACGGCTGATTGTCTGTATTTGATATCCAAGCCCGTCCCATGCTCTTTCATATTGCCCAACTGTCCGTTGAAATCTTCCTGAAGCTCTCTCGGCTTCTATCAGTTCATTGTTTACCGCTTGGATGCCGTTCAATAATTCTTTCCCATATACTCCCTTACGTTGGCTTCTGCTTAAGGAGTCATATACAGCATTTAAATTGCTCAATTCTGCCCTTAGGGACTTAATAGACCCCTCTTGTAATTCTTGTATTTTTTGTGCGTTAATATATTCTTTTTGCAGGGATCGGAGATTGTTTTTTTCAATGTCTATCTGTGCACTGATCTTTGCGATTTCATTCATTTTATTCCGACCGGCTTCTGATTCTCTTCTTATGACTGACATTGCAAGCCATTCTTTTGTTAAGCTTTTAGCCTGTTTTTTAAGAAGCTTTAACGAACCAGCCTCCGCTACAAAAAACTCCGTAGCCTTTTTGGTTTCGTTCGTTTGCTTACGGGTATGGTTTACTAAATCTTCTGATTTAGCCAATTCCTTTCCCATTAATTGAACTTTGGAGAGCAGAGTTTCTATTCCATCGTATTCCTTTCTCAACTTACTTAACTGTGCCTCCAATTTTCTTATTTGTGGAGAATCGGAAGGCAATTTGCCTATCGCTATAGTAACCTTTTCAATTTCTTTTCTTAGCTCCTGCAATTTTTTTACATCTGCTTCTAGTGTAAATTTTAATCCTGCCATTTTACTTTAA
>ERZ773190.242-NODE-242-length-68857-cov-10.290239_pt1 | contig 68857 bp, 60 predicted proteins | sample MGYA00511111_ERZ773190 | MGnify/ENA primary metagenome ERZ773190 (study PRJEB29015, sample SAMEA2737777) | human gut metagenome | biome: human gut; feature: human-associated habitat; material: faeces | place: China | collected 2012 ... | reverse complement strand
GCTCGAACCTGTGACCCTCTGCTTGTAAGGCAGATGCTCTCCCAGCTGAGCTAAGCTCCCATCATCCTGTCTTCTCCGGAACTTTTGTTTTTCAACCGCTCCGTGACGACATGTATTATTATACACCATCTCGTTCCATTTGTCAACCCCTTTTTTCAATTTTTTTAAAAAAATTTTTTTGGTAGAAAAACAGCGAAATTTCGGGACTTTTTCTATTTTTCAGTGACTTTTTCAAAAAAACTGCAAAAAAATTTTTTTGCGTTGCATCTGAAAAATCAGCAAGAAACACTGGAAACCATTCCAACTTTGCAAAAAAGCAGTGGCAAGATTTACAGAAAATTAACAACTTGAATGGTTCATTTCTGCCTGATGGAACGCACAGAGCAGCTGTGCCAATTGTTTTTGAATTTGAATGGGTTTCTCCGCCACCTGATAATATTGCTGCATGACCGTGCGAACGCCTTGTGCAACTCGCAGCATGCCCGTATAGGCTTTCATATTGTTTTGCAGCAGAGCAGCGGTCAGCTGCATTTGTACCATTTGTGCTTGCAGGGTATGTTCCGGATAGCAGTCTTGCAGGGAACAGGTGTCACATTCCGGAAACTGTTCGCCAAACAAGCTGCCCTGTAAAATATAAGCCTGCTTTCGCTCCGGCAGGAGCAATTGCACAGGCAATTCTAATTGCAGGGGATGGGTGCAGAGAATGGCATGATAGCCCTTTTGGATGGCTTCCATGGAAAGCTGCTCCAAGAAACTGCTTCCGGCAGCATACCAAGGGTCTAATAGAACGGTTGTGTTCCAGTCTGCGGGCAGGGGCTGCATGAGAACGCCTTCCGGTGTGCAGCCTTGCAGCTGCCGTAGTTCCAGCGTGCCGTGTTCAGCGGCATGACGGGGGAGGGATTGTTTCGGGAACTGTTCCGGTGACACTGCCGCTTCTGTCAGGGAACAGAAATGAGAGAACGCCTGTTCTGCTGCCGATTGCAGGAGCAGAGCGTGTTCCTCGTTCTCCTGTAATTCCGCATAGCTGTAGCGAATGGCTTCTGCATGGTTTTGCAGAATCTGACTGGAATAGCAGTCATGCAGCGAAATAGAATAAGTATCCAGTTCGGGACAGCCCAGACGAGGCAGTACGGTAAATCGGTCTGCATCGAAAAACACGAGATGAAGATTTGGAAAGAACAGACCGCAGAGGGCATTTGCATGGTAGAATTGTTGCTGAACTTGTTGTATTCCAGCTTTTGAAACGGATTGCAGCAGGCGTTCTTTCAGGGCAGCTGTTCCGCCGGTTAGCAGAAAAAATTGTGGATGTTGTTCAGAAAGGCGGAGTGGAATGGTGTCGTCAAAGAAAAAAGAAAGCGGCTGCATGAAATAACTCCCCTCATCGTGTGATGTTGTTATTCTATGCAAAGCCGCTTCAAAAAGTGTTTGTCTGAATGAAAAATCAGATGGAATTTTTACAGGACTGCTGCAATTGCCAGAACCAAGTCTGCAACTCGTTTTGCAGCAATTTTTTCAAACTGGTCGAATGACATTGCCCCTTCATCGTCGGCATTGTCGGAAATGCAGCGAATGCTAACGAACGGCATTTCGTTCAGGTAGCAGCAGTGGCCAACCGCAGCACTTTCCATATCGACTGCCATTGGATGCAGGCGTTCCTGAATCTCCTGCTTGACAGCGTTGTCGGAAATAAATGCTTCGCCGGAAACAATGCTTCCGAAATGATGCTGCATGCTCAGCTGGTCGCAAGTTTTTGCAGCAACTTCCATCAGGTGTTTGTCTGCGGAGAAAATGCCGCAGTATGGCGGATAGTCTTTCAGGAAATGCAAGTCCAAATCGTGCGGCAGAACAGCGTCTGAAATGACAATGTCACACACCTTGACATCTCTGTGCATGCCGCCAGCAATTCCAGCGTTAATAATAGCATCCGGCTGGAAGTTGTCGATGAGGGCTTGTGTGCAAACAGCGGCGTTGACTTTTGCGATACCGCTGCAAACGTGAATGACTTCTGTTCCGTTTTCCAGCTGGTTGACATAGTAATCAAAGCCGGATTTCCGGATGATGTTGGAGTTTGGCAGTGCAGCTCGGATGTCCACCAATTCCGAAGGCATTGCACCGATGATACCAATTTTTTTGCTCATGTTGATTTCTTCCTTTCTGTGAAGTACGGTTTTAGTATACCATATTTGAGAACGTGTTGCAAGTAGAAATTGAAATCACGAGCAAACAAAAAACCGTCTTGCCCGAAGGCAAAACGGCTTTTTTGGAAAAGCAGTGTTATTTTTTTGCGGGATATGGCTGCTTTTCGTTGGTCATTCCAACCAGATAATCCAGACTGACATGATAAAAGCGTGCTAATTGGATTGCAAGATGCAGCGGCAGTTCTCGTTCCATGCGTTCATATTTGGAATAGAGAGATTGGTCGCACATCAAATAGGCAGCAATCTGTTTTTGTGTCAGGTCGTGGTCTTCCCGCAAATCACGAATTCGCAATTGCATAACAATCACCCTTTTTTATGATAGGGGGGTGAAAATCGTGCAATTATTCTACGACTGCAATCACTTCTACTTCTACGAGAACGCCCTTTGGCAGTTCTGCAACGCCGACACAGCTTCTTGCAGGCTTGTTATCGCCCATTGCTTCTGCATAGATGGCATTGAATGCAGCAAAGTCCTTTGCAACGTCTTTCAAAAAGCAGGTGGTCTTGACAACATTGTCAAAGCTTGCACCAGCTGCTTTCAGAACTTCTGCAAGGTTCTGCATGACCTGACGGGACTGTCCTGCAATGTCGGTTGCTTCTACCTTTCCGGTTGCCGGATTGATGGCAATCTGACCAGAGGAATAGAGGGTGTTGCCAACTTTAATTGCCTGAGAATACGGGCCGATGGCATCCGGTGCAGTTTTGGTGTAAATCGTTTCCATAAAAAACATCCTTTCACTTGTTTCAATCCACAGTTGGTAATTCACAGAGTCTGACAAGTCCGTAGAGGGCTGACTGTGTGTTACCTCGTGTCAGTGGGGGATACTGATTTCTCTCCGTCCGCCACTGATGGTTACTTCTTATTTGCAATTCCTCTCACTACCTGTAGCGGTGGGAGAATCCTTGCTGTTATTCGTTGAAAAATCAGAATGGGAACAGCCGGCAGATCAGTCTACCAACTTTAAACCAGCCTTTGTAAGGGCATCACGAATTTGCTGAATGTGGTTGTAATCTCTCGTTTCCATGGTGATCCGCAGGAAGCAGCCGTTGACATCGCTGCCCTCGTTGGCACGTTCATGGTGAATGGAGATGACATTGCCGCCCATGTCTGCAATGATTTCCGAAACCAGCTTCAGTTGACCCGGCTTGTCGAGCAGTTCAATGTTCAGCATGCAGGTTCTGCCGGACATCAGCAAGCCACGCTTGATGACACGGGACAGAATCGTTACATCAATATTACCGCCGGATACCAGACAAACGGTCTTTTTGCCCTGAATCGGCACTTTGTTGAACATGGCAGCAGCAACAGAAGCCGCTCCAGCCCCTTCCGCAATCAGCTTCTGGCGTTCAATCAGAGCCAGAATTGCAGCAGAGATTTCATCGTCTGTAACGGTTACAATTTCATCCACATACTGACTGACATACTGGAACGTATGTTCGCCCGGTTCTTTCACGGCAATGCCGTCTGCAATGGTGGAAACGTGGTCGAGGCATTCAATCTTGCCGTCCCGAATGGAGTTCCGCATACTCGGTGCACCGCTTGCCTGAACCCCATAAACCTTGATATTCGGGTTGAGGTTCTTGATGGCGAATGCAACGCCGGAAATCAGACCGCCGCCGCCGATTGGAACAATAACGGCTTCCACATCTGGCATCTGTTCTAAAATTTCCAGACCGATTGTACCCTGTCCGGCAATGACATCTTCATTATCGAACGGGTGTACAAATGTATAATTCTTTTCTTCTTTCAGTTCCAGAGCCTTCTGGTAGGCATCATCATAAACACCGTTGACCATGCAGACTTCTGCACCATAGCTCTTGGTTGCTTCCACCTTGGAAATCGGAGCACCGTCCGGCAGGCAAATCAAGGACTTGATATGATTCTTTGCAGCAGCCAGTGCAACGCCCTGTGCATGGTTGCCGGCAGAGCAGGCGATAACCCCTCTTGCCTTTTCTTCTTCCGTCAGCTGCGACATCATGTAATATGCCCCACGCACTTTGAAAGAACCCGTAATTTGCAGGTTTTCGGTTTTCAGATAGATTTCGCTGTCCGGATTGACCAGCGGTGCATGAATCAAGTCTGTTTTACGGATAACGCTCCGCAGCACATGACTTGCCTTATAAATTTTATCCAGTGTCAGCATGATGACTCTGCTCCTTCCGTCACTGTTGGCTCTTTGGTCAGCAGCGTATCAATAAATTGTCTTGCAGCACGGGCACTTCTTCCGCATTTTCCGAGTGCGAATTGTTCGGCTTCCATGTCCAGCTGCGATGCATCCATGTGCAAGCCAGCCTGTTCCGCCAAGCTGTGGACGATTTCCAGATACAGTTCTTTCTGCGGTCTGGTATAAGTAACGGTAATGCCGAACCGTTCCGAGAGGGAAATCCGTTCCTGAACGGTGTCGTTCTGGTGCTTGTCCGAACCATCGTCAAAGGTTTCCTTGACCAGATGACGGCGGTTACTGGTGGCATAGATTACCGTATTTTTCATACGAGCAGCAATGCTGCCCTCTAATGTTGCTTTCAGCGTGCCGAAGTTTGGGTCATTTTCCGAGAATGTCAGGTCATCAATAAAGAGGATGAATTTCAGCGGATTCCGGCAGAGATGTTCCATAATGCGAGGAATAAACCGCAGCTGGTCTTTGGTCAGTTCAATCAGACGCAGTCCCTCTTCCCGATAGGCATTGGCAATGGCCTTGACGGTTGCAGATTTTCCCGTACCAGCGTCGCCGGCAAGCAATACATTTGCAGCATATTTGCCGTTCAGCAGGGCTTTGGTGTTGTCGATGACAATATTTCGTTCCCGTTCATAGCCGACCATGTGGTCTAAGTCAATCGGGTCTGGGTAACAGATTGGAATGATGTCGCCGGTTTCGTCCAGTGTAAACATATGATACTGGGCGTATACGCCATAGCCATGCTTGCCGATGTCTGTAACACGCTTATGGTAAGCAGCAGCCAAGTCGATTTTCCGGTTGTTCCAAGTTGGCAGGTCTGGGAAATACGGCATTTCTGCCTGCAACTGGGAGGAAGTCAGCATAGCGATTTTCTGGAGCAGATGCAGTTCTGTTTCCAGACACTTTTTCATGGCATCGGAAACCGCTTCGCCTGCACCAATTCGCTGGACATAAACGGTTTCTTCTTCCAGTACGATTTTTTCCATGTAGTCCGTGAGATTATCGGTTGCCGGATATAGAGCAGCCACAATGGAGCTATACGTCCGAATCTGGTTTGCCAGGTCGCTGGAATCTGCGTGACAAAAATCCATCAGGGCGTGAACGACTGGATTTTGCTGTAACCCCCGAAATAATACAAGGGCATCCAGTCCATATCCTAATTCTTCTTTTAAGGTCATAAAGGTTCATCCTCTTTTCGTTATTGCGAATGATGCCGAACAGTCGGCAGGGAAAACATTACAGCAGTTCGATGATTTTTGCGGTGCATTCGGTGCAGGACAGCGGTGTAACGCCTTCCTTTGCGAGGTCAGCAGTCCGGTAGCCAGCTTCTAAGTACTTGTCAACGGCATCTTCAATTGCCTTTGCTTCGTCCATCAGACCGAACGAATACCGCAGCATCATTGCAGCAGAAAGAATGGTGGCAATTGGATTTGCCTTGTTCTGTCCAGCGATGTCCGGAGCAGAGCCGTGAATTGGTTCATACAGACCACGCTTGGTGCTGCCCAGAGAAGCAGACGGCAGCATGCCGATCGAACCGGTAATCTGAGAAGCTTCATCCGACAGGATGTCGCCGAACATATTAGAAGTAACCACAACGTCAAACTGTCTTGGATTCTTGACCAGCTGCATTGCTGCATTGTCTACGAGCATATCGGTGCAAGTTACATCCGGATAATCCTTTGCAACTTCGTGTACCACTTCTCTCCACAGACGAGAGCTTTCCAGTACGTTTGCCTTGTCGATGGAGATGACATTCTTGTTCCGCTTCTGAGCGGTTTCAAAGGCAACCTTTGCAATCCGTTCAATTTCCATGCGGCTATAGCATTCGGTATCATATGCTTCTTCGCCGTACTTGCCAGTTCTTCTGCCCCGTTCGCCGAAGTAGATACCGCCAGTCAATTCCCGAACCATCATGATATCAAATCCCTTGGCAACAATATCTTCCCGCAGCGGGCAGTCGCCCTTCAGAGCCGGATAGAGTTTCGCCGGACGCAGGTTGGTAAACAGTCCCAGAGCCTCCCGAATGCCGAGCAGAGCCTTTTCCGGACGCAGATGCGGCGGCATCGCATCCCACTTGGAATGACCAACTGCACCGCCAACCGCACCGAGCAGCACGCTGTCGCTTGTCAGACAGCCGTCTACGGTTTCCTTTGGCAGCGGAACGCCAGTTGCATCAATTGCACAACCGCCAATCAAATACGGGGTGCAAGTAAAGGTATGGTGAAACTTTTCACCGATTTTCTGCAAAACAGCAACGGCACTATCTACGATTTCCGGGCCAATGCCATCGCCCTTGAGTAACGCAATGTTATAATTCATGGGAAGGACTCCTTTTGGTTGAAATTTTCAGAGAGAACCGGTGATTTGCCGGCAAATTCTCCAGATACCTCTTTATTATACATCATATTGGTGGGAATTACAAGGTTTTTGCAAAAATTCTGCCGTTTCTACAAAAAAGCCGATGCAGATTTCTGTTTTCTGCATCGGTTTTTTGAAATCGCAATTCAACATGGAAAAAGATTCATTCCGCTTGGAGATTTGAGCCAAAAACAGACTCAAATGCAAATAGAATTTGTTTCAGCGGTTCGTCCAGATAGGTAATTGCCGTGTCATATAAATCCTTTGGAACGCCGTAATATGCTTCTGCAATGCTGCCCGTAATGGCAGCGAGGGTATCGCTGTCCCCACCGACAGAAATCGCTGTGCGAATGGCATCTTCAAAGGATTCAGATTCTAAAAAGGCTTCAATTGCCTGCGGAACAGTGTCCTGACAAGTTTCGTTAAAAACATAGTCCGGACGAATGGCATCTATGGTGAAAGAAAGCGGATAATAATGCTCTACAATATGGCTGCGGATGGCATCCTTAGAAGCACCGCTTTTCGCCAGAAAGATGGCAGCTGTCGTTGCATTTGCACCCTTTATGCCCTCTGGATGATTGTGCGTCACAGCAGTTACAGCTGTGCTCATCTGCAACGCTGCTTCCAGTGTCTTGGCAGATAGTCCGCAAGCACTGACTCGCATGGCTGCCCCGTTGCCGAAACTGTTGTAGGGCTTGGGGTCGTCACTGTAAATCCAGTGATAAAAGTTTCCGCCGAATCCGCAATGGGGGTAAGGTCTGCCGACTTTCTGCATCCAGCATACCGCTGCTTTTGATAAATCAACTGCTTCGGTTTGATGTTGCAGCACTGCCCCAGCAATCGCAAGGGACATGATACTGTCATCCGTTGCAAAACAATCCTCTGTGAACAGGGTGAAATCTTTCTTTCGGTAGTTGTTCCATTCAAACCGAGAACCGACAATATCGCCAATGATTGCTCCAATCATAATTGTTTATCCTTTCCGAATGTTTCGATTGCAATGGTTTACTTGACAGCACCCTTCTTAATGGATGCAATCAGTCCGCCGTTGGTGATGATGGTCTGAATGAATGGTGGGAATGGAGCAGTGTGGAACGATTTTCCGGTAGTCTGATCCAACAGAATGCCGTTGTCCAGATCTGCTTCGACTGTATGCCCTTCTTCAATGGCTTCTGCTGCTTCCGGACATTCCACAATGGCAAGACCAATATTGATGGAGTTGCGGTAGAAAATCCGGGCAAAGCTCTTTGCAATGACCAGAGAGATGCCGCTTTCCTTGATGGCAATCGGAGCGTGTTCTCTGGAAGAACCGCAGCCGAAGTTTTCGCCGGCAACCATAATATCGCCCGGTTTTACCCGCTGGGTAAAGGTGGTGTCGAGGTCTTCCATGCAGTGGGAAGCGAGTTCCTTTTTGTCGATGGTGTTCAGGTATCTTGCCGGAATGATAACATCGGTGTCAACATTGTCGCCGTACTTGATGACAGTTCCTTGAAATTTCATTTTGCCAAAACCTCCTTCGGGTCTGTGATTCTGCCGGTGATGGCACTGGCAGCTGCAACAGCTGGGCTTGCCAGATAAACTTCAGAAGTCGGGTGTCCCATTCTGCCGACAAAGTTCCGGTTTGTGGTGGAAACTGCCCGTTCGCCTGCTGCAAGGATGCCCATATGACCGCCGAGGCAAGGGCCGCAGGTTGGTGTAGAAACAACGCAGCCAGCTTCAATAAAGGTTTTCAGCAAGCCGTTTTCCATTGCCTTGAGGTAGATCGCCTGGGTTGCCGGAATGATGATGGCACGTACATTCTTGGCAACTTTTTTGCCCTTGAGAATGGAAGCAGCTTCTTCCATATCCCGATAGAAGCCGTTGGTACAAGAGCCAATGACAACCTGGTCAATCTTCACATCGCCCACTTCATCAATGGTTCTGGTGTTGCCCGGCAGATGCGGGAATGCAACAGTAGACTTGATTTCGGACAGGTCGATGACATACTTTTCTTCATAGACAGCGTCTTCGTCAGCGGTATAGACAACTGGTTTCCGGTCGCTGTGTTCCGCAACATAAGCCAAGGTCTGGTCATCCACTGCAAAGATACCATTCTTTGCACCAGCTTCAATTGCCATGTTGGTCATGGTCAGCCGATCGCTCATGGACAGGCTAGCAACGCCTTCGCCGACAAATTCCATAGACTTGTACAGAGCACCATCCACGCCAATCATGCCGATGATGTGCAGGATGACATCCTTGCCGGAGATGTACGGGTTCAGCTTGCCCTTCAATTCAAACTGGATGGCAGACGGTACTTTAAACCAGGCCTTACCGATTGCCATACCACATGCCATATCGGTCGAACCAACACCAGTGGAAAATGCACCCAATGCACCATAGGTACAGGTGTGGGAGTCTGCACCGATGACAACGTCACCGGAAACGACCAGTCCTTTTTCCGGCAGCAGAGCGTGTTCAATGCCCATCTGACCAACGTCATAGAAGTGGGTAACTTCCTTTTCGTTGCAGAAATCCCGGCACATTTTGCACTGAGTTGCAGCCTTAATATCTTTATTTGGGGCAAAGTGATCCATTACCATGGTAACTTTGTCCTTGTCGAAAACGTGATCCGTACCGAGTTTGTTAAATTCCCGGATGGCAACCGGAGAGGTAATGTCGTTACCGAGTACCCGATCCAAGTTGACCAGAATCAGTTGACCAGCTTCTACATGATCCAAGCCAGCGTGAGCAGCAAGGATTTTTTGTGTCATGGTCATACCCATAGGGAAAACTCCTCCTTTATTTTTTAAAGTAGAGAACCTTGTGTTCTCAGGTGATTAGTTGTTGTTGGTTGAATCCCATTCGCAGATAAAACCAAATGAATCTAACAGAACATCATCGTCCGCATCGCCAGCTCTGTTTGCAATATCATTCCAGCATCCAGCATGTTCGACCCAAGTTTCATAGGTTTGATCGGACTTTCCAAAACGAATATACCATTCATTTCCGGTGTGGTTGTCCGGTTGGCTGAATTCTGTTTCGCCATTGTTCCAGGAATCCCAGTTCGTATAGGTGAATGGCGTTCCATCGACCCATTTCCAGATGTCCCGATTTCGGTCGTAGTAACCGCCAAGCCAGAAATTTGTGCGTTCAGAGCAAGTTTGTGCAAGCTGTTCGACAAATGCCTGTTCTTGTGCATCGGAAATGGTTGCCAGATGTCCGCCAAGCGATTCGCAAGCTGTTTTTGCATCGATCCAGCTTACAGAATCGGGATAGACAAAATAGGAATGTCCATTTTGCGGATTGACGGATGCCCCTGCCGGAATGCCCGAATCAGAATCTTCCTGTTCGGAAGTTGTAGATGCAACTTCGGAAGAATCTGTATCAGAACGAGAGGGAAGTAAGAAATAAAGAATACAACCTGCAAGAATCAAGACCAAGCAGAGAATCAGAATCAAAATCCACCACTTCTTTTTCGGAGGGCGATTTTGCGGCTGTATGGAATCCATTCGCTCTAAGTTCTTGGAAAAGACAGGCATTTCTAATTCTTTTGATGGTTTCATCGGTTAATGATTGCTCCCTTATCCGCAGAAGAAACCAGTTTTGCATACCGTTTCAGATAGCCAGTCAGATGGTCTTTCTTCAGAATCGGCATGGTCTGCTTCCGCTTTTCCAGTTCTTCGTCTGAAACTTCCAGCGTAATGGTATAGTTCGGGATGTCGATGGAAATCATATCGCCGTCCTGTACATAAGCGATGTTACCGCCGCTGACGGCTTCCGGAGAAACGTGACCGATGGCAGCCCCACGGGTCGCACCGGAGAATCTGCCGTCAGTGATGAGGGCAACGTCCTTATCCAGTCCCATACCGGCAATGGCAGAAGTCGGGGAGAGCATTTCCCGCATACCAGGGCCGCCAGCAGGGCCTTCATACCGGATAACCACAACATCGCCCTTCTGGATACCGCCGCTGCGGATGACAGCAATGGCTTCTTCTTCGCTGTTGAATACCTTTGCCGGGCCTCTGTGCTGCATCATTTCTGCTGCAACTGCACTCCGCTTTACAACGCAACGGTCTGGAGCAAGGTTGCCCTTGAGGACAGCAATACCGCCAGTCGGGCTATACGGGTTGTCAATCGGACGGATGATGTCCGGATTTTTGTTGATGCAGCCTTGAATATTTTCGCCCAGTGTCTTACCAGTAACGGTCATGGTGTCGGTATGGATGAGGTTCTTCTTTGCCAGTTCGTTCAGAACCGCATAAACGCCGCCAGCTTCGTTGAGGTCTTCCATATAAGCATGACCAGCCGGAGCAAGATGACATAAGTTCGGTGTCTTTGCACTGATGGCATTTGCCATATCCAAATTGATGGAGATGCCGCATTCATTTGCGATTGCCGGAATGTGCAGCATACTGTTGGTGGAGCAGCCCAGAGCCATATCTGCCGTCAGAGCGTTTTCAAATGCTTCTGCGGTCATGATGTCCCGTGGACGAATGTTTTTCCGGTACAAGTCCATAACTGCCATACCAGCCTTCTTTGCCAGAATCAGCCGTTCGGAATAAACTGCCGGAATCGTACCATTGCCCTTTAAGCCCATGCCCAGAACTTCTGTCAGACAGTTCATGGAGTTTGCGGTATACATACCGGAGCAAGAACCGCAAGTCGGACAAGCGTTGTTTTCAAATTCTTCTACGTCTTCGAGTGTGAACTTGCCAGCGTCATAAGAGCCGACTGCTTCAAACATGCTGGAAAGACTGGTTTTCTTGCCCTTAACATGACCAGCCAGCATCGGGCCACCGCTGACAAATACGGTCGGAACATTGACACGAGCAGCTGCCATCAGCAAGCCCGGTACGTTCTTGTCGCAGTTTGGAATCATAACCAGTGCATCGAAGTGATGTGCCAGAGCCATACATTCGGTAGAATCGGCAATCAAATCTCTGGTGACTAGAGAATACTTCATGCCAACGTGGCCCATGGCAATGCCATCACAGACTGCGATTGCCGGGAATACGACCGGCGTACCGCCAGCCATGGCAACGCCCATTTTGACAGCTTCTACGATTTTATCAATGTTCATGTGACCCGGAACGATTTCGTTATAAGAGGAAACGATTCCGACCAGTGGCCGTTCCATTTCTTCTTTGGTCATGCCGAGTGCATGGAAAAGGGAACGCTGTGGGGCTTTTCCCACACCGTCACAATAAAAATTACCTGCCATTTTGATTACCTCTTATCCAAATTCAAATGAAAAAACTGCTTTCCCGATTGAACCATCAGGAAAGCAGCTTAAAAAGATTCTATGCTACGCTGTCCCGTTTCCAATAAGGGGATAGGTTGCTTGCTTCTCTTAGTTGTTGATCAGTTTGTCTTCGCCGTTCCAGCTGTACAGCTTCCGGATTTCTTCGCCGACCTTTTCAGACGGATGTTCAGAAGCCAGCTTCCGCATAGCCTTGAAGTGAACCTGTGCACCAGCATCGGACATATCCAGCAAGAATTCCTTTGCGAAAGAACCATCCTGGATGTCCTTCAGGATCTGCTTCATAGCCTTCTTGGTATCTTCTGTGATGATCTTCGGGCCAGTGATATAGTCGCCGTATTCAGCAGTGTTGGAGATGGAGTAACGCATACCAGCAAAACCGCTCTGATAAATCAGGTCAACGATCAGCTTCATTTCGTGAATGCATTCAAAGTAAGCGTTTCTCGGGTCGTAACCAGCTTCGCACAGAGTTTCAAAACCAGCCTGCATCAAAGCACAAACACCGCCGCAGAGAACAGCCTGTTCACCGAACAAGTCGGTTTCAGTTTCTGTCCGGAATGTAGTTTCCAGAATACCAGCTCTTGCACCGCCGATTGCCAGACCATAAGCCAGAGCCAGATCCATAGCCTTGCCAGTTGCATCCTGTTCAACAGCAACCAGGCACGGAGTACCCTTGCCAGCCTGATATTCCGAACGAACGGTGTGACCCGGTGCCTTCGGAGCGATCATGGTAACATCAATGTCAGCCGGCGGCTTGATGCAGCCGAAGTGAATGTTGAAGCCGTGAGCGAACATCAGCATATCGCCAGCCTTCAGGTTCGGTTCGATATCCTTCTTATACATAGCAGCCTGCTTTTCATCGTTGATCAGGATCATGATGATGTCTGCCTGCTTTGCAGCTTCTGCGGTTGTAAATACTTCAAAGCCCTGCTTTTCAGCCTTTGCCCAGGACTTGCTGCCTTCGTACAGACCAATGATGACTCTTGCCTTGTCACCGAGCGATTCCTTTGCATTCAGGGCATGTGCATGACCCTGGCTGCCGTAGCCGATGACTGCAATGGTCTTGCCATACAGTAAAGACAGATCACAATCTTCCTGATAAAAAACTCTTGCTGTTTGTTTCATCGTAAAGACTCCTTTATAAAAAATATCGGATAATATAGGCGGTTATGCGTTTTTCAGGCAATTGCCGCCTCTTTCAAGAGCAACCAGACCCGTCCGGCACATTTCCAAGATGCCGTATGGTTCGAGCAGCTCAATAAAAGCATTGATTTTTGTGGAAACACCACGGATTTCAATGACCAGAGCTTCCGGAGAGTAGTCCGTGATTTTTGCACGGAAGACATCGACAACTGACATGATGTCCTGCCGTTCCGCAGCGTTGTTTTTAATCTTGATGAGCAGCAGTTCTCTTGCAACAGTTTCATCCCGCTGCATAACCTGTACTTTCTTGACATCATACATTTTTTCCAACTGCTTGACAATCTGATTACAGATTGCTTCATCGTCGTGCATCGAAATGGTAATCCGGGAGAATTCCGGAGATTCCGTTTCGCCAACAGTCAGCGTATCAATATTGAATCCACGCCGGGTGAACATGCCCGAAACACGGGACAGTACACCGGAATGGTTTGCAACCAAAATCGAAATAATAAACCGTTCCATTGTTTTTTCCTCCTTACAGGGCTGATACATCGGTGATGATGTCTTCTACCGCACCGCCCGGCGGCAGCATCGGGAGAACGAATGCATCACAGTCGATGGCACAATCCACCAGAACCGGTCCCTGTACAGCGAACGCCTGTTTCAGAACTTCCTTGAGTTCCGGCAGGGAAGCGGCACGGAATCCCGGCAGACCGAATGCTTCTGCGAGCTTCACGAAGTCGGTCTTGCGTTCCAGTGTTGTATTGGAGTAATGTTTATCGAAGAAGAGGGTCTGCCACTGCCGAACCATACCCAGAACGCCGTTATTCATGATGAATACGACAACTGGGGTCTGATTGGAAACAGCGGTTGCCAGTTCGTTCAGGTTCATGCCGAAGCTGCCGTCACCGGTAACCAGAACGGTCTTCTTGCCAGTTCCAGTTGCTGCACCGATTGCAGCACCCAGACCAAAGCCCATTGTACCCAGACCGCCGCTGGAAATAAAGGTTCTCGGCTTCGAGAACGGGTAACGCTGTGCTGTCCACATCTGATGCTGACCAACGTCTGTGGCAACAATCACATCATCGTTTGCATTTTTTGCAGCTTCTGCAACGGCATCCAATGCAGTAAACGGAGTCAGTTCATCGTCTTTCTGTGCTTCGAGTTCCTTTGTGGTTGCAACCAATTCCTGAATGCGGGCATCCCATTCCGGATGCTGCTGCTGCGGAATCATTGCAGTCAATTTGGCGAGAATCTGTTTCATCGAACCAGCAATGCCCAGTTCTACGGAAATATTTTTGTTCAGTTCGGATGCATCAATATCAATGTGAATGATTTTTGCATGCTTTGCATACTTGGCAGTGTTGCCTGTGCCTCTGTCACTGAATCGGCAGCCAGCTGTTACGATCAGGTCTGCTTCATTCTGTGCAATGGAAGATGCATAGTGACCGTGCATCCCTTCCATGCCCAGATACCGAGGATGGTCGGTCGGAACAGCGGAAATGCCCATCATGGTGCAGCCAATCGGTGCATCCATCTTATCTGCCAGTGCAATAATTTCTTCGCCAGCGTTGTCGGTAATTGCACCGCCGCCGATGTAGAGATACGGTCTTTTTGCAGTGGCAATCAATTCTGCTGCCTGCTTCAAGAGTTCTGGGTCTACTTCCGGAACAGGTGCTTTTTCCACAACCGGTTCTACATTGTATTCATACAAAGCTGTCTGAACATCCTTCGGAATGTCTACGAGGACAGGGCCAGGACGACCGGACTTTGCAATGCGGAATGCTTCCCGAATGGTTGGAGCGAGGTCTTCAATCTTCTTAACAAAGAAGTTGTGTTTGGTAATCGGCATGGTAACGCCGGTAATATCAACTTCCTGGAAGCTATCCCGTCCAATCAGAGAGTTCGGAACGTTGCCGGTGATGGCAACCAGCGGAACGGAGTCCAGATAAGCCGTTGCGATACCAGTGACCAGATTGGTTGCACCTGGACCAGAAGTTGCGATGACAACGCCAACTTTTCCGGTTGCTCTGGCATAGCCGTCCGCTGCGTGGGAAGCACCCTGTTCGTGTGCGGTAATAATATGATGAATGCGATCGCTTGCAAGGTACAGAGCATCATAAATATTGATGACCTGACCGCCCGGATAACCGAAAACGGTTGTCGTACCTTGTTCAATCAGTGTTTCAATGACAATTTGTGCACCGTTTAATTTCATAGTTTCCACCTTTTTGATTTCTTCTTGTGAGATTCGTTTGCTGCCCTTTTCCGAAACCGCCGTTTGCCGGCAGCGGTTTGTAAAAAAAGCCTTCGGCAGCAAACGCACCGGAGGCATTTTGAAAAAGCAATTCCAGATAAAAAAGAATGTCTCTTGTTTGCTTTGTCAATCCGCTGATACCGATTGGTTTGCAGCCATGCCACATGCCCCGAAGCCAATGACTCGGGGAAACAGTCCGATGAGCAGAAACGGAAGTTCTGCGATTTGAAAAATACGACTGATATACATGGCAAACTCCTTCGGGACACGGATACAAAAAAATATATCTGCATTTTAGTATAGCACCTTGTTACGATAAAATCAAGCATTCTGTTCTGATTTTTACAGTTTGTACAAAAAAAGTGTATGGTTTTCCCCTATTTCCGCTAAAAATTCGACCGGACAGAAAAAAATGAGGGAAAATCAAAAAAACACTTGACAAATCCGGAAAAATTCGATAGAATAAAGAAAAGACAGCGGAATTTGATTTGCTGTCCGTATCAAGAAAAAGGCGTTGACGGGAAAAAAGATGCGGTTCGTTCGTTGCAGAGAGCTGTCGGTTGGTGTGAGACAGTCGAAGAAAAGCAGGATACCTCCTCCCTGAGCCGCAGTGCAGAACTGCTCATGGGCAAAGTAAGCATTGACGGGATTCTCCCGTTATAGAGAAGCACATTATTGCAGAGATGTGACAGAGCGGGTGCAGACTTTGCACCAAGAAAGAGTGGTACCACGGAGAAATTATCTTCTTCGTCTCTTTTTCCAGCCGAATTGCGGCAGGAGAAAGGGACTTTTTTTGTATCCCGATTCGCCCATCACATGAGAAGCAGAACAAAAACCAATTATGATTTTTTGGGAGAAAGGAACGAGTATCATGATGAAAAATGCAAACAAATATACCCGACAGTTTTTTCCGGTAAACCATCCGCCAATGCGGTGGGCAACCAAGAATTATCTGGATAAGCCGCCGATTTGGTGCAGCGTGGATTTGCGGGACGGCAATCAGGCATTGATTACCCCGATGAGTCTGGAAGAAAAGTTGGAATTTTTCAAGGTTTTAGTCGATATTGGCTTTAAGGAAATCGAAGTTGGTTTTCCGGCAGCCTCCGAAACCGAATATGAATTCTGCCGCACCTTGATTGAACAGAATCTCATTCCGGATGATGTCACCATTCAGGTTTTGACGCAGGCAAGAGAACACATCATTGCAAAGACCTTTGAAGCATTGCAGGGTGTTAAGCATGCGATCGTCCATCTGTATAATTCCACTTCTGTGGCACAGCGGGAACAGGTGTTCAAGAAGAGCAAGGAAGAAGTTTTGAACCTCGCTGTAACGGGTGCAGAACTCTGCAAGAAATACCGTGCCATGACACCAGGTCATTTTGTATTTGAATATTCGCCGGAGAGCTTTACCGGAACAGAACCGGAATATGCACTGGAAGTGTGCAATGCCGTTTTGGACGTTTGGCAGCCGACACCGGATGACAAGGTGATTATCAACTTGCCGGTAACCGTTTCCCATTCCATGCCGCACGTTTATGCTAATCAGGTAGAGTTCATGAGCGACAACTTGAAATATCGGGAAAATGTTTATGTTTCGCTCCATCCGCACAATGACCGTGGCTGTGCCGTTGCAGATACCGAAATGGGCTTGCTGGCAGGCGGTGACCGTGTAGAAGGAACGCTGTTCGGAAACGGCGAGCGGACAGGCAACGTAGACATTATTACCGTTGCATTGAATATGTATTCGCAGGGCATTGACCCGCAGCTGGACTTCAGCAACTTGCCAGCCATCACGGAAGTATACGAACGGGTTACCAGAATGCACGTTTACGAACGCTCTCCGTACAGCGGTCAGCTGGTCTTTGCAGCGTTCAGCGGCTCGCATCAGGATGCCATTGCAAAGGGTATGAAGTGGAGAGAGCAGCATGACTGCGAACACTGGAATGTTCCGTATCTGCCGTTAGACCCACACGATGTCGGCAGAGTTTACGAAGCAGATGTCATCCGAATCAACAGCCAGTCTGGCAAGGGCGGTATTGGTTACTTGATGGAAACGCGTTATGGATTCAATATTCCGGCAGGTATGCGGGAATCGTTCGGCTATCTGGTCAAGGGTGTTTCCGACCATGCACACAAGGAATTGCAGCCGGATGAAGTACTGAAAATCTTTACCGATTCCTATGTGAACATCGAAACACCGGTTTCTCTGCCGGAAATTCACTATGTTCAGAAGGCAAACGATGAAATCACTGCTTCTGTTACCATTAATTATGATGGCAGACAGGAAGTGGTCACCGCAGACGGCAACGGCCGTTTGGATGCAGTCAGCAACGCATTGAAGGCATATTTAGGCTCTGATTATGCATTGGTGACCTATACCGAACACGCATTGGAAGTGCGTTCCAGCTCAAAGGCAGTTTCCTATGTTGCCTTGCAGAAGGGCAAGGATTTGTATTGGGGCGTTGGCATTCATTCTGATATTATCCGGTCTTCGATTAGTGCATTGGTAAGTGCATTGAACCGGATGATGAGTGAACAGCAGAAGTAAAACCCATATACTATTAAAATAAGAGATTACAAAAACCGCTGCGGAAGCCATTCGTTTCCACAGCGGTTTTTCGTATGATTTTCGCAGAGTGATGCTTACAAAACAGTTTTGTTTTCTGCTCCCGGCGTGGTGACAATGACCTGTTCCGGTGTTACAATCAAAGCTCCCTTTGCAGTTGCAGCACCGTGAAATATGGTTTCTACTGCTTTCTTAAAAGTTTCGACCAGTTCCCCCGAAGTGACATATTTCGCTGTACCTTTGATTTGATAGCCCTCTAACGAAGTTGCATTGTAAACGGAAATGGCAATTTTTCCACCGTTTGCCCACATATTTTCGGCGAGTACTTTTTTGACAGCTTCTGTTAACATTCTTTCAGACCTTCTAATTTGATGCATCCAACTTGGATGTTGATTCTATGATAACAGAAGGACTGTGGAAAAACAAGTAATCCGTAAATTTATGAGTAACTCATTTTTTTCATAGTGGTGCAGTTAAGAACCGAGAATGGAACCATTTTGCAGAAAGGGAACTTCAAGGCTGAGTTGCCGGAGAGCAGCGTTATAAACTTGATAGGGCTGCACTTGTTTTTGAATCAGGTCATTGACAAAGCAGACGGTTTTTTCCAAGCTGTTGGAAAAGGCATGAATTTCGGCGGTTTCTCCAGAGCGGAGGTCTTGCAGGAAAATACCATAAACGACAGAAAGTTTTTGATTGCGGTGGGCGTTGCTGGCAGTCACCCGATAGAGCACCCGGTTTGCTCCGTACACTTCCATATAGGTGACGGCTTGTTTGGAGCGGCTGCGGCTGGACGATTTCATAGGGACATCCTCCTTTGATGAAAGTACAAAACGAATCTTTTAAAACCATAGCACAAACGAAAGAAAAAGGAAAGAGCGGAAAAGCAGGGAAATGTCTGTTTTGCAAAGTTTCTTTTTGAAATTGCAGCTTTCGTCATGGTTGAAACAACATTCACAAAATTCGACACGCTATACAATTTGCAAAAAAAGAAAGCTTGAAGTTCGTCCAAAATAGCAATAGAAAATTGAGTTGCATGCTGCTATAATAGATGAAGTCGTTTTGGAGCGGAAACTTCCGGAAAAAGCGGCAAATGAATGATGAAACAAAAAGGGAAAACCAAAAACGAAAGGATGTTTGCTTATGACAAAAGAACTCACTCATGGAAAACCATTACCGTTGATTTTGCAGTTTGCATTCCCATTAATTCTGGGCTATATGCTACAGCAACTTTACAGTCTCTGTGATACGGTCATCGTTGGACGCTGTCTTGGTGTCAACGAGCTGGCTGCTGTCGGGTCTACCGGAGCAGTCAGCTTTTTAGTGGTCGGATTTGCAACAGGGATGTGCACAGGTATGTCGATTCCGGTTGCACAGGCATTCGGGGCAGGGGATTACCAAAAGCTTCGAAAGTATCTTGCAAATTCGTTCTACCTGTCTGCATTGATTTCCATTGTGATGACAGTCGGAACGGTAATTTTTACGGGCGACCTGCTCCGCCTGATGAAAACACCAGAAGAACTGTATGACTTTGCGTATGATTATATCTTTACCGTGTTCGCTGGTATCAGTGCCACAATTCTGTACAACCTGCTTTCCTCCATGCTGCGTTCCATTGGAGATAGCCGAACACCGCTGATTTTCCTTGCAATTGCAGCAGCGTTGAATATTGGTTTGGACTTCCTCTTTATTTTGGGATTCCATACTGGTGTTGCCGGAGCAGGTTATGCAAGTGTTCTCTCGCAGGGCATTTCCGGTATCCTGTGCCTGATTTATATGTTCAAGAAGTATGAAATTTTCCGGATTCGGAAAGAGGAATGGAAGGTATCGCTTTCTTGCTGTGGACGGTTGGTTTCCATTGGTCTGCCGATGGCGTTGCAGTTTTCCATTACTGCGATTGGTTCGATTATCCTGCAAACAGCTGTAAACACTTTGGGAACGGTTTCCGTTACCGCTGTAACAGCTGCCTCTAAGTTGCAGATGATTTTGACAGGCCCGATGGAATGCTTGGGCATCACCATGGCAACTTATTGCGGACAAAATCGGGGTGCACGGGAATTTGAACGGATTCGGAGCGGTATTCGGACAAGTGTGGTTGTTTCCATGATTTATTGTGTCGTATCTGCGGTATTGATTATCGTGCTGGGCGGATGGATGGCACTGCTGTTTTTGGATGCCTCTGAAACAGAAGTCATGGCACAGGTAAAAGAATACCTGCGGTTGAATGCGTATTTCTATCCGACATTGGGTTTGCTGTTTATCCTGCGGAACGGTTTGCAGGGTATGAGTTACAGCTTTTTGCCGATGATGGCAGGGGTTACGGAACTGATTGCACGGGTTCTGGTCTGTGTGGCATTTGTTCCGGATTTCGGATATACTGCCGCTTGTATGGCAAGTCCAGTTGCATGGATTTTTGCAGATACCTTGCTGGTAACGGTTTACTTCGTCAAGATGAAGAGCCTGAAGGTGCAGCTTGCACAGCCAGCCCCGGCAGCCTGCTGATTTTATTTTTCGATATCAAAAAAACCGATGCAGTTATGAGATGCTGCATCGGTTTTTTTATTTTATGATGATATGATGTGTATCTTACCACCGGTTATTCCAGATTGGTGTATTTCCGGAGGCAGATTTTGCATAGTGCGTGAGAATCTGCACGGCATCTTCGACACCTAAAACACCGCCATCTGCACCTTGATTCTGTGAGCAGGTATCGATATCGGATAAGAAGTAGGCTAAAGTTTCTTGGTCGTCTGTAAAGGAATTGTTGAGTTTTGCGGTATTGCCAGCTGCTTTTTTTGCATAGTAGGTCAAAATACAAACAGAATCATTGACATCTACGATACCATCTAAATTGCTGTCGCCCTTTTTTCCAACCAATACTTTTTTGGTGTAGGGGGCTGCATTGAATTGATAGACTGGAGCAGCTGCATCGCCGCAATAAAACGGCACGTCCGCAATGGCATATCCCGTTGTTGTTGCAGCGGCATATAATGCAGCCGGTGTGGTCTGTGCCGTCAAGGCATCCAGCAGAGATTCATTTTTTGTAACATTGTCGGTATAGGTAACCCGTCCTGTAATGGCAGCGTTGGAATACTGAGAGATGGTCAACGGACGGTCATTCTCTGCAAATGCACAGATGGTAGACAATTTGGAAGTGTCATTGGTGATGGTTGCGGAGGATGCTCCAACCGTAATCGAAGTGCTGACAAAAGACAACGGCAAACGAGTATGAGCAGCCGTGCTCAAGCTGCAATCGGTTTCCGAGAAGGAAACAGTATAGACATCGTTAGGCGTTCCTTGCCGGATGACAATATCAAAAGAGAAGAACGGGAATTCATCTGCATATCCCAAGAAGGAAACGCCTTCCTGTGCATGCGTTCCGGTTAAAATCCAGCTATAGGCATCATGGTAGCCGCTGAGTACCGTTCCAGCCGGAAGCGTTGCATCATAATGGGGAATCGTGCAGGTGTTTGTTTCCAGCGGATATGCATCCTCTGCACTTTGTTTATAATAGGAATAAGTAAAGGAAACAGTTCCGTCTGCATTTTGTTGCAGGTCAGAAGCCGGAATTTCAATTTTCTCATTGGAAATCCAAGTTTTCACGCCGTCCACTAATTTGTTATAGGAGCGAGTGAAATAGATGCCGCCAGCTCCATCGCTTCGGATGGAAGAACCGCTGAACGGTTCTGTCAGCAGGGCACTGGTCAGCGGTGCACAGCTGTAAGGGGTGTAAGTGCCGGAAGAGGTAATTTCCCCGAAGCAGGTCGGCATCGCATATTCTGAGAAGAAAGAACCGCCACTGTAGGATTGCTTGTACATATCCGTTGTGCTGAGAATGTTGCTGCTGTTGGAGAAATAAAGGCTGCTGGAATCGCTTTGATAGCGAATGCGTGCACCGGTAATTTGCTTGATTGGTTGGGTGTTGCCCTTGATGTAAACTTTGGTTGGAATGTGGACATCGCCAGCTTGTACTTCTTCCGCAGAAACATAGGTTCGTTCTGGGACAAAATAGAATGTATACGGGTCAGTCTGTTCGACAACTGAGTTTTGCAGCAGGGCAGAATCCTCTGTAACAGCATCTGCTGCGGATACTGGCAAGCAGACAGCGAATAGCGTGCAGGCTGCCAGCAGGGAAATGATTTTTTTCATGAGAAAAACTCCTTTATTCTGTAATTTCTATCTGTCGAACAGGAACGCTGTCCGGCTGAACAAGGGAATGTTTACAAGGGAAAACCGGCATACAGATGTCAGCAGATGGGTGACAAGAGAAAAACTGTATCCCGGTTTTCATATGATTGTTTTGTGTTAGCGGTTGCTCCAAACCGGATTGTTTCCGGCAGCAGCCTGTGCATAATAGGTTAAGATTTGTACGGCATCTTCTACGCTCAGTTCTCCGCCGTCTGTTCCCTGATTCTGAGAGCAGGTGTCAATGTCAGAGAGGAAGTAGGAGAGAATTTCTTCTTCATTGGTTGCCTGTTCCAGCAAGGTTGACTCTAAACCAGCAGCTTTCTTTGCATAGTATTGCAAAACCAAAACAGCATCTTCTACATCTACCTTGCCATCCAGATTGGTATCGCCCTTTTTCCCGATGAGCAGGGTCTTGGTGTAGTCTGTGCCGTCTGTGTTTTTCAGCGGCTGGGTGTTGAGGGTAAAGGGAACCGGATTTACATAAGCACTGCCGGATTGCTGAGCATAGAGTTCTGCCGGAGATTGTCCGCAAGTAACGGCATCTGTCACATCCTGTGTGGCAGTTGTTCCGTCTGCACTGGTGACAGTCGAAATCAGTTCCCCGCTGCCCTGATTCAGGCGGATTTCCTTATCGTTTTCCGCAAAGAAGCAGTAATACGGGCTGGTGCTGTCTTGAGTAATTGTACCGGAAGCAGCTCCCACGGTAATGGTGGTGTTCATCAGTTGCAACGGAACGAGGAAAGAAGTGGTTGCCAGTCGGCAATTATCGTCTAGTTGCACATCATAAGAGCCGGCAGGCGTCCCCTGACGAAGTACAATATCGAACGAGAAGCAAGGGAATTCATCGGTATAGCCGAAGAATGCAGGGGTTTCCGTTGCAGCAGGTGTCCAATAACAAGTATTATGAAATCCTTTGTAAGTTTCGCCAGCGGATAATGTCGCATCATAGTGCGGAAGTTCAATGGTTGCTGTTTTTTGTGTAAAGTTTGGGTCGTTCTGGTCATAGTACAAATAATCAAACGAAGCACTGCCGTCTGTATGTATCTGCATCTGAGAAGCTGGAATTTCTACTTTTTCCTGAACGAATGTCTTAACACCGTCTACCAGTTTGTTGCAGCTGAGTGTGAAATAAGCACCGCCGTTTCCATCGCTGCGAACAACATCTCCACCATTCATGCGTTCATAGACAGCATCTCCCAAGACGGAAGAGCCGAACGGAGAAAAGACGGTTTTTCTGGAGAGCTTGCCCAGACAAAATTCTGGATAACGGGAAGTATAAGAACCGCCGCTATAAGTGCGGTCTTCAGCATCGCTCCTAGTATTTACATCCAAGCTGTTATCAAAATAAACGTGCTCGGAATCAGAGGTATGATAGGTCAGCAGGAATGCACGGGGGCTGATGGAGTTATCTCCGTGGAAATAAACCTTGGTGTTGATGTGAACATCGCCCTGAGCCAGTTCTTCCGCAGAAACAAAGGTTCGTTCTGGCTGGAGGGTTACTTGAAACGGGGAGAGATTTGCGGATGCACCGGCAACGGGCAGGTTGTCAAAAACACCGTCTGCTTCTGCAACCTGTTCTGCATAAGTGGTAACATCTTCTTCTGCGGAAGCAGAAATGCCAGCAGAAAACGGGGTAGCGAGAGCGGCTGCAAACATACCGCAGAGGGCAACGGCAGCCATTTTATTTTTTTTGAAAAACATAAAGACTCCTTTCTGTTTACTGGAAAATGATTCCGAAAACGAGACATCTTGAAAAAGCATGCAGCTTATCTTGATTATACCATTTTCAAATAGGCTTGTCAAGAAACGAAATCGGGTTCTTTTTACGGGCAGGAGCAGGGATTTTTGTCGAATCGAAGCGACTGCAAAAATGAACAAACTGTAAAAATACAGGAAAGGAACTTGACAGAATCGGGTGGTTATGCTATACTAACCATGGTTAGACAGAACTAACTAATCACCTGCAACCGGAATCATGCAAACAGCAGGTATAAAAATCCGTAGGAAGGTCAGAATAAAAAGGCATTCGTATGGAAATCACAATCCGGTTTTCCCAATCACACAGATTACCATCAGGAAAGGAACGAATAAAATGGCTTATTTGGAAATTGAAAAGGTCATCGGCAGAGAAATTATGGACTCCAGAGGCAATCCGACCGTAGAAGCAGAAGTTTTGCTGGCAGATGGAACGATCGGCAGAGGTACTGCACCGAGCGGTGCATCCACTGGTGAATTTGAAGCACTGGAACTGCGGGACGGCGACAAGGCTCGTTACGGCGGTAAGGGTGTTACCAAGGCAGTAGAAAACATCAACACCACCATCAATGATGTACTGGTTGGATTGGATGCTTCTGATATCTATGCAGTTGACCGTGCAATGCTCGCAGCAGATGGCACAAAGGACAAGTCCAATCTGGGTGCAAATGCCATTCTGGCAGTTTCCATTGCAGCTGCAAGAGCTGCTGCAATCTCTCTGGATATTCCGCTGTATCGGTTCTTGGGCGGCGTATCTGGCAACAGACTGCCAGTTCCAATGATGAATATTTTGAACGGTGGTGCACACGCAACCAATACCGTTGATACACAGGAATTCATGATTATGCCAGTTGGTGCTCCAACCTTTAAGGAAGCACTGCGTTGGTGTGCAGAAGTATTCCACAGCCTGGCAAAGATTCTGAAGGCAAAGGGTCTGGCAACCTCCGTTGGTGACGAAGGCGGCTTTGCACCGAACCTGTCCAGCGATGATGAAACCATTGAAACCATTCTGGAAGCAGTCAAGGCTGCTGGCTATGAACCGGGCAAGGATTTCATGATTGCAATGGACGCTGCTTCTTCTGAATGGAAGAGCGAAAAGGGCAAGGGCTATTATCACCAGCCGAAGTCTGGTAGAGATTTCACATCGGATGAACTGATTCAGCACTGGGCTGATCTGGTAGAAAAGTATCCGATCATCTCCATCGAAGATGCACTGGACGAAGAAGACTGGGAAGGCTGGCAGAAGCTGACCAAGGAACTGGGCGACAAGGTACAGCTCGTTGGTGACGACCTGTTTGTAACCAATACCGAACGGCTGTCCAAGGGTATTTCTCTGGGCTGCGGTAACTCCATTCTGATTAAGCTGAACCAGATCGGTAGCGTTTCCGAAACACTGGAAGCCATCAAGATGGCACACAAGGCAGGTTATACTGCAATTTCTTCTCACCGTTCTGGTGAAACAGCAGATACCACTATTGCAGACCTTGCAGTTGCTCTGAACACTTGCCAGATTAAGACAGGTGCACCAAGCAGAAGCGAACGGGTTGCAAAGTACAACCAGCTGCTGCGGATTGAAGAAGAACTGGGTGATGCAGCCGTATATCCGGGTATGCAGGCATTCAATGTAAAAAGATAAATCCTTCCTATTTGATAAAAGATGATGGGGAAGCCGGCTGGCGGAAGTAATTCTGCCAGCCGGTTTTCTTTTTGTATGATGTTCTGGAGATGCGATTCCTGCAAAAAATCTGCATTGACAAATCCCGAAAAATGGGATAAACTGAAAAGGATGCAACGAAGGAGGAAGATTTTTTATGCAGACATTTACAAACAACTTAATCTTCAGTTTAAACGCAACGATTCCCATTTTTTTAATGATGGCGTTGGGGTTCTTTTTGCAGCGAATCCACCTGCTGGACGACCACACCACCCAGAAACTGAATCAGTTTGCCTTTAAGGTGCTGTTGCCAGCATTGTTATTTATGGACTTGTCAACCGCAGATTTTCAGTCTGTTTGGGATACCAAATTTGTACTGTTCTGTTTTTGTATTACCAGTGTGAGCATTGGCATTGCCTTTTTGCTGTCGCTGCTGCATCGGGAACGGGCAGACCGTGGGGAATTTATTCAGGCAGCCTACCGCAGCAGTGCTGCAATTCTAGGAATCGCCTTTGTCAAGAACATTTATGGCGAAGCAACCATGGCAGCATTGATGATTGTCGGAACAGTACCGCTCTATAATATCATTGCCGTGGTGGTACTCTCTCTGACTGCTCCGCAGGCAGAGGGGCAGCCGAAACCAAATCGGAAAGCATTGCTCTTAAAGACGTTGAAAAATGTTGCAACCAATCCGATTATTTTAGGGATTGTCGTTGGAATGTTGTGGTCAATTTTGCGAATTCCGCAACCGGTGATTCTCTCGAAGTCGGTTTCTTATTTGGGCAACATGGCAACACCGCTTTCTCTGATTGCCTTAGGGGCATCGTTTCAGTGGCAGGATGCAAAGGGCAAACTTCCGGCAACACTGGGCATTACCGCAACGAAATTGCTGTTGTTCTGTGCATTGTTTTTGCCGTTGGCGGTTGCGTTTGGATTCCGGACGGAAAAGCTGATTGCCATTTTGGTGATGCTGGGCAGTGCAACAACTGGAAGCTGTTTTGTCATGGCAAGGAATATGGGACACCGTGGAACATTGACAGCTTGTTCCGTCATGATGACAACCTTGTGCAGTGCATTTACATTGACGATGTGGCTATTTATTTTGCGGACACTGCAATACATTTAAATAAAGTAAAAGTAGAATTAGAATCAAACAAAATCGGCAGCCGTACGAAATGAGTACGACTGCCGATTCTGTTATAAAAAATTGAAAGAGGAGAAGCGAATGGTTTATTGTTTAGATGTATCAACTGGCAGATCCGGAACTTCGTCGCTGTTCAATACGAATTTCATCAGATAGCTAACATCCTTATCGCCAACATTGTTATCACGGTCAACGTCTGCATTCTTCTGTGCAATATCAGAAAGCACAATTACATCTGCAAGATACTTGTTGACTGTGATGCAGTCTGCAAGGTCTACAACACCATCCAGGTTGACATCGCCATAGTTAAGACCCTCTTCATTGATGGTTGTTGTGGTTGTCGTTGTGGTAGCAGTAGCGGTAGTTGTTGTTGTAACAACTGTTCCGCCTTGGTCAGCGTATACCATGTAATACAGGTTTGCAGTATCCGCCTTGGTAATGGTATGTGTGCCAGCAGATACAGAAACTTGAATGATGCCGTCGCCATTTGCCGTATACTTTGTACCGTCTACCTTAACCGTTGCATTCGGTTCAACAAATACGAGGGTCAGGTCACCCTTTGCCGTGTTGGTAAAGCCGATAGAAGTTGCAGATTCCATTTTCAGGCTCTGGGTCAGGGTCAGACCGTTGTAAGAAACAGTCCCCTTGTTGGTTGCCAGATTACCAGTGATAGTGTAGAAGCTGCTGTTCTTGCCGTTTGCGGTAAAGTCATGAATCTGTGCACCGGATGGAGTCGGTGTTTCGCTCTGCTTGCCGCTGGTTGTAGTAGTCGGCTTTACAGTTGTTGTCGTGGTGGTTGTGGTTGGATTCTGTCCAGTGGTGGTTGTCGTTGTAACAATTGGGGTATCGCTGTTGCTGAGGTGATAGCCCATTGTTCCATACTTGCCATCGGTCTTTGTTTCATACAAACCGCCCAGATTCAAAGAGCCATCTGCATTTCTCCAAACCTTGTGGAAATCTGTTCCCTGTTCCGGAGCTTTTGTCAATGTGATGAAGTCGGAAGCGGTTGGGCCTGCAAACTTCGTGCCAATCTTTGCTCCGTTGGTGATTGCGGTATCGGATTCAACCAGATAATAACCGCTGTTGTAGTAAACACCGTTGTTGTAAGTACCAACGTACTTATCATTGGATGCACCGCCTTTCAGTTTTGCATCTGCCAGGAAGATAGAAGCATCATAATAAGACATCAGGTTGTCGAAATCGCAGCCAGGGTCGGTACAACGATAGCAGGAGAAGTTCGGCTTGCCTGTGCCTTCGCCGTTGTTGTTGATGGCGGTGCAGTTGATCAATGTGCCGAGCTTCGGGTTGTTGTTATCCGTAAAGCCGCAGTGCAAGTTTTCAAAGGACAGACAATTCTTTACAACATGAGCAGAGCCGATGCCGCTGCCGCCCAGCTTGAAGCCGTTGCCGTCGCAGTCGCCATAGCCTTCGCCAAATTCTGTAAAGCCGTTCCGGAATGCAACGCAGTTTTGAATGGTAACGATACCGATCGGGCCTGTTGCAGCCTTTGCGAACAAATCCCAGCCGTCATCGCTGTTGTTGTATGCCATACAACCATCAAATACATTGCCTTCGCCGCAGGTCAGCTTTGCAGCAAAACCGTCTGCATTTTCCATAGAAGCATTGTCGCAGTTGTTTTTAGAAGTACAATTCAGAATCAAGTTATAGCTTGGCCAATCTGCAATGGTTGCAGCATTGGTGTTATACCGGGAAATCTGTAAGCCGGTATCCTGGTTGTCATTGAAGACCATGTTTTCAATGCGGTTGTGACTGCCGGCAAGCAGCATGCCGTTATCTGCAGCCTTGGTGATTTCAAAACCGTAGAATTTCCAGTAGTCGCCATCCAGTACGACACCACGTTTCGAGCCGTCTGCTGCACCCTGTCCGCTGAAGTCCAGCTTTACAGTTGCACCCGGATAAGCAGAAATGGTCTTGTATGCATTTTCTGCACCATTGTTGCTGCTGTCGATGAGAATCATTTCACTCAGTTCATAAGTACCATCGAGCAGGTAAATGGTCTGACCAGCGGAAACCTTCTGAATGGCTTCATAGATGTCCATCGGGTCATCCATCGTACCAACACCCTTTGCATTCGGGGCACAGTACAAAGCACCTGTAACCGGTGTCGGCTTTGTTGTTGTGCCAGCTGGAGCAGTGGTTACAACGCCACCCTTTGTAGTGGTAATGGTGGTTGTAGTGGTGGAAGTTGTGGTGGTAGCAGGTTTGGTTTCTGTAACCTGCGGTGTATTTCCGTTGTCACTGAATCCGCTGCCGATGTGGGCAATGGAAGAAGTGTAAGCAACCAGAGCATTTTTCAATTCCTGATTGACTGCATAGCTTTCATCATCAACAGCATTGTCAAACTGCCACTGGAAGTCGCCGCCGTCCACACGGCCAGCATGTGCAGTTACAATGCTCGGAACATCTTCCGGAGCGTCAGCTGTGTAGCTGTACATAATGCTGCTGTCGGTGTCGAAGTTATTATAAGTCGAACCGCCGGAAAGAGCTGTAACACTGCTCGGAACGGTTTCCGAAGGAGAAGAAACTTCGTAAGCATCAAAGCTGGTGTTGTTTTCAGCATATGGAATATAGCTGGATGCACCAACAATGACATTGTTATAAGCTTTGATGATACCGCCGGGTTCGCCGGAGAATGTGCCTTCACCAAGTGCATCTGTACCCTGTCCAGAACTCATCATCGGGTCTTTGCAGTTCCGGAAGTAGTTATTTTCTACGAATGCAGAAGCTCCCATGGTAACGCCAACGCCATACTTTGCATTTCCGTCAAAGTAGTTGTTGTAGCTGTGTACGGAGCAGGTACGAATCCGAGGGTGACGGGAGTCAGAATGATCGTACCAGTTGTGGTGATAGGTGATATAGTTGGTTTCGGTTTCGGACTTCATGCCTTGCAGGTTGCACTTGCCGTTATCCCAGAAGTGGTTGTAAGAGTGGGTGACATAAGTGGACTTTTTGGTATCCAGTGCACCATCGCCCTTTACCTGGTCCCCATCTTTGCCGGCATCACCATAGAAAAAGTCGCAGTTATGTACCCAGATATGGTCGTTGCCCTGCTGTAATCCGCAGTCATCGCCTTCGGAACTGTTGCAGTTCATAAAGCCCAGATTCCGAACTTCAACGTTCGAGCAGTTCTTCATAACCAGACCAAAGCCATTTAAAACGGCATCGTTGCCGACGCCTTCAATGGTCATGCCAGCCTTTGCGGTGTCCACATACAAATCACCCTTCATCAAAACTGACGGATCTGTGATATTGCCAATGATACGCAGGCAGAGCGGACGGGTTTCCTTGCCTTTTTTATAGGCATTGATGATTGCTTGTACACCAGTTACAGTGACATTGCCCTTGCCTTCTGCATTCAGGCTTGCAGTAACGGTATCTTTATTTTCATTCGTAACATAAACAACTACAGCATCTTCTCTTAATGTGCCGTCTTCGTTGTATGCACCGGAAGAAGTGCCTTTTACAAAGCCGAAACCGCTTCTGTCATTGGCTTCTACGGAAACAGTCGCTTCTGCTGCACCGGACAATTCACTTGTTCCCTTGACCGGAACGACTTTCAGGGTATGGCTGCCAGCTTTCAGACCCAAGGCATCCGCACGGAGATGACCGTCTTTGTACTGCCGAATCAGCATGCTGTCAATCTGTACGCCGTCGCAATAAACATTGTAACCATCTGCACCGCTGACAGGCTGCCATTCTGCATAAGCCCCTTCAAAATATCCCGCAGATTTTGTGATAGCAATACTGCTGGATGCCAGCAGCGAAAGGTTTTCTTCCCATGTGGCATCGGCTGCCGGAACAGCATCTGCTGCAAATCCCAGCATCTGGGATGGAAGTGAGGCAACCGCTGTGACAGCGGCAACCAGAGCAGCTGCCATGCCCTTTTTGAATGAAAATGTGTGTTTCAAGATAGATCCTCCTCATATACAGCCCCCAGTAATCTGAGTTTGGCTGTGAACCATTTAATTTAAATATACAACTTTTCAGGAGGATTTGTCAATCTACAAAAACACTGAAAATTTGTGTGTGGTTTTAGCTATTTTTCATAAAAGCTTTCCTGAAAATTTGGATATATCTTTTCACATACAGTATTGTTTTGTCAGAAAATAAACAAAAATGTTATTTTTGTCGTGCTATTTTCACAGAATATTTTTTGTAAGAAGATATTTTGCTTGCTGCCTTGTCGAAATGGCAGAAAGCGGATTCGAAAAACGTAGATTTTTATGGATTCTCTACAAATTCCGCATTCCAATCAAGATTAAATCGAAAACAGTTGACAAATGGTAGGGAAGCGGATATAATAAAAATGATGATTTCCTGTCAGAACAAACGAATATAGACAACCTGTCTGTGTTTCAACAGACAGACGGATAGAAGAAAGGATCGATTGGATTGAACGAAACACAAAAAGACGGTCGCTCTACATACGGCAGTCCGGCTCCGCTTTCCAGAGAACAGATGCAACAGCAAATGCAGGCTGCTTTTCAGGATGGATCGAATCGCCCGAGAAAGAAGAAACAACCCGAACAAAGACGGATTTCTGATATGCCAAACGGCAAGCCAGCTCAAAGGGGAAAACGTGGCAATCAGCCAGAACCAATGCCCCGTTCCGTTGGTCAGGCGAAAGCAGAAAAACTTCGGCAAATCAAAGCGTCCGTTGCCTCTGCTTCGCAGGGGATTTATAATGAAGAAACGCCATCTGCAACCGCAGCTGAAGCACATCGCTATGTGCATCGCCGCAGCAGTGCACCGCCGCCGCCTGTTCCGCCACGGAATAGAAACAGCCGTCCGCAAGAACCGGAATATTATGGCGGTTCGGATGTGGCATCTTCCGGAAAAGGCGGAAAGATTGCCGGTATTATAGTACTGGTCTTGGTTGTACTATTATTAATCGGTTATTTGATTGGCTATTTCTCCTACCGGAGCAAGCTGCTGCCAAAAACCTATGTCAATGGTGTCAATGTCAGCGGAATGACATTAGCGGATGCAGAACAGAAGATTTTGAATAGTGCCAGCAATGAAGGCATTACCTTTATTAAAAAGAGTGGCGAAAAGGTGCACTTTGATGGGGCAGAATTTGGCTCGACCGTTTCTTTCCAAGATGGTGCAATGGATGAAGTCACCAGCCAGAGCCATGTATTGTGGTTTACACACCTGCTGCACAAGTCGGAATATACGGTTTCTGTGGTCAATTCCTATTCGGAATCGAACCTCTCGAACCTGATACTTTCTTACAGCTGGGGTACAACACCGCCGACGGATGCTCACATTCAAAAGGCAAGCGATGGCACGTATTCCATCGTTCCGGAAGATAACGGCGATATGATTGACGCTACGATTTTAATGAATTATACGCTGGAACAGATGCGGGAAGGCAATAACACCATTAAGCTGGAAGATGCAGATTGTTATTTGCAGGCAGAAGTCAAGTCCGAAGACTTGCAAGCTGCTTTGGATGCTGCCAACTCGCTGGCTGGTCTGACGATTACCTATGACTTTGACGACCGTCAAGAAGTTCTGGATACCAGCACCATTGCGGACTGGATTACAACAGATACAGACGGAAAAATTTCTGTCGATGAAAATAAGGTCAAGGCATGGGTCAATGAAAACTTGGTCAAGTATGATACCTTTGTACCGGGCTATACACGCACGTTCCACTCTACCATGCAGGGAACAATTGAAGTACCGCTTGGCGATTATGGAATTTACGGCTGGAAAACGGATGTAGATGCAACCGTGGAAAAGCTGAAAGAATACATCCTTGCAGGCGAATCCGTCACCGTAGAACCGGAATACAGCCAGAGAGGTTATTGCCGAGCAACAGATGACATCGGCGATTCTTACGCAGAAGTAGACATCACGAACCAGAAAGTATTTGTCTATAAAGATGGCGAATTGGTGATTGAATCCGACTGTGTAACGGGTCTGGCATCCGATCCGGAACGTGCAACACCACCGGGCGTTTATCGTGTTTGGACGATGGAAAAGGATGTCGTTCTGGGTACTTATGCCGTACAGGGTTACGAAGCACCGGTCAATTACTGGATGAACTTCACAGAAATCGGGATCGGTTTCCACGACTTGGCGAGAGTTGCCTATGGTGGAGACATCTATAAGACCAATGGTTCGCATGGCTGTATCAACCTGCCGTTGGATGTAGCTGCGGAAATGTTTGATACCATAGAGGTTGGTTATCCGGTCATTGTAATTCCGTAAGGGTTCGATAAAACATAAAAATGGAACAGACAGCAAGAGCCGCTTTTTGAAAGAAAAAGCGGCTCTTTTCTATTTTTGTCCCTTATTCCAACTGGTGAAAAAATTATTGTACGGCTGCCTTGATTTTGAGCAGAGCACCTTTTTCCAAACGGGAAACCTGTGCCTGTGAGATGCCGATTTCTCCGGCGACTTCCATTTGTGTTTTGCCTCGAAAGAATCGCAGATATAGAATATTTTTCTCTCGCTGCCCCAACCCCTGCATGGCTTCCCGAATGGAGAGTTCTCCCAGCCAGTTTTCCATACTATCTCGGTCGCTGATTTGATCCATCACATAGAGCGTGTCACCGGAATCGGAATAGACGGGTTCATACAGGGAAACGGGGTCAGTGATGCTTTCCAGTGCAATCACAACATCTTCCCGTTTCGCTCCGATTTCCGTTGCAATCTGTTCAATGGTGGGTTCTCGCTGTAGCGTTCCGGTCAGGCGTTCTTTTGCCTGCATGGCTTTATATGCCAAATCTCGCAGGGAACGGCTGACTTTGACCTGATTGAAATCCCGCAGATACCGGCGAAGTTCGCCGCTGATCATGGGAACGCAGTATGTGGAAAATCGAACCTCTTTGCTCAAATCGAAGTGGTTGATGGCTTTGATGAGTCCCACCACGCCGACTTGAAAGAGGTCTTCCATATCCTCGCCCCGTCCTGTAAAACGCTGAATGACGCTCAGAACCAAACGCAAGTTGCCCTGAATGAGTTTATCCCGTGCAGCCTTGCTGCCAGTTTCCTGAATTTCCCGCAGCAGTGCCATTTTTTCTTCTTCTTTTAACACGGTTAATTCCGATGTGTGAATGCCTGAAATCATCACCTTTTGAAATGCCATGCGTTTCACCTCCGCCTTTAGTATGCCCGAAGGAAAACGCCTTTAGCCATTTTTTTCATCGACAAATCCCTACAAAAAAGCGGTGTGCAATTAAGACAACAATTCCTGTCGCAAACGGGATAAAATCTTTTTTTCTTTTCTGGAAACCTGCACTTGAGAGATACCAAGCCGCTTTGCGGTTTCGGTCTGCGTGAGGTTTTGAAAATAGCGATATTGCAGCAATTTCCGGTCAGCTTGCGGCAGGATTTGCAGCACTTGCCGCAGAGCAAACAGATTTTCCAGTTCAGTATCCGGTGCAGGAACAGGAATTTCTAGAGGGGCTTCTTCTGCGGCAGTGGTCAGCGAGAGTGGCGGCTGTGCAGCACAGAGGGATTCTGCAATGACTTCTTCCGAAAGTCCGGAACGCTCCGCCAGTTCTGTCAGCGTGGCAGCCCTGCCGTGCTTCTGTTGAAACTGTTCTTGTAACTGTTGGATTTGCATAGCGTGTTCTTTGAGAGAACGGCTGACTTTTACCGCACCGCCATCTCGAAACAGTCGTTTGATTTCGCCGAGAATGACCGGAACAGCATAGGTGGAGAACTGCACACCACGGGTACAGTCAAACGCTTTGACTGCTTTTAACAAGCCGATACAGCCAGCAGAATAGAGGTCTTCATATTCCATGCCTCGCCCCCGAAAGCGGTTGGCACAGAGGTGCACCAGTCCGAGGTGTTCTTCGGCGGTGGGAGCATTCATAGAGAAGCCCTCAGTTTTTTCCGCATGATGACGGTTGTCCCTTCATTGGGTTTGCTGCGAACTTGCAGACGATCCATAAAACTTTGCATCACAGCAAATCCCAGTCCTGCACGTTCTTCCTCCTTTGCAGTGGTATAGAGGGGCTGCATGGCTTGTTCGATGTCCGGAATGCCGCAGCCACGGTCTTTGACACGAATATAAACTTCACGGTCTGCTAAAATCTTAATATGTAATTCCACGTCGCCTTTCTGGCTGCGATAGCCGTGTACAATACTGTTGGTGACCGCTTCGGAAACAGCGGTTCGGATGTCTGCCAGTTCTTCCACGGTGGGGTCGAGCTGCACCAAAAAGGCAGCAACCAGCGAACGGGCAGTGCGTTCGTTGACAGAGATGCCGGGAAAGACCATTTTCATTTGGTTGGTGGTATGCATGACGTTCCTCCTGCTTAAACGTTGGTGATTTCGATGCTGGCGATGCGTTCCATGCCGGAAAGCCGCATCACTCTGCGGATATGCGGGGGCGGATTCTGAATGATGACATGACCGGAACGAGCCTGCATCTGCTGGCAGCGACCCAAAATCAACCCGATTCCGGAACTGTCCATGAATGTGACCTTTTCAAAGTCCAGCCGCAGTTGATGCGGTTCGTAGTCTAAAATTGCTTGGTCGATTTCTTCTCGCAAGCTGCGGGCACAGTGGTGGTCGATTTCGCCGTCTAGTACTGCCGTCAGGCAGGGGTTTTCCAGTTGGATGGTAACAGGCATGGTGATGCTCCTTTCTTCGTCCTGTAGAGAATAGTTTTATTGTAGCAGGAACGGCGAAAAAAATCTGTCGAAGGAGCGGTGTTGTTCTGTCGGGAAAAGCGAAATCTATAGAAGAACGAGCGGAGAATGTTGGCGGTCGTTCTTTCAAAAAGAAAGAATCCCACCTTAAAATTTTGTAAAAATAAGAAAGAATGGGGCAAATCAGCGAGAATTTACAAAATACACTGGTTTTCTTATTTACAAATTGCAGAAATTGGGGTATAATAAAAAAATATGTAGACCCCGTTGCCGGTTGCGGAGCGGTGTTCCTGCATCCAACACGATGGCAGTACCATGTTGCTTTGTGCAGAATCGTGGAAAATTTGCCGTTGTTCCAAACAAATGAAAAAGCAAGGAGGAGGCTTTTTATGTTTTTTTCAGAATCCGATGTGACGGAATTTATTGAAGACAACGATGTAAAATTTATTCGACTGACATTTTGTGACACCCTTGGGGCAATGAAAAACATTGCCATTTTGCCGAGAGAACTGCCGAGAGCGATTGCTTACGGCATCCCGTTCAATGCAACGGGACTGCTGGAGGAACAGCACCAGAACTTGTTATTGAAACCGGAATGCACGACCCTTTCTGTTTTGCCGTGGCGGCCGCAGTCCGGCAGAGTTGTCCGGTTCTTCTGTAACCTGATGACCATGGATGGCAAGCCGTATGCAGGGGACTTGCGGCAAAATCTCCGCAACACCATGCGAGAGATTGAAGAAAACGACTATCAGTGTCAGATTGCAACCCGCTGTGAATTTTATCTGTTTAAGACTGATGTAGAGGGCAATCCGACTAGAGAACCCTATGACCAAGGCGGCTATCTGGACATTGCACCGCTGGACAAGTGCGAAAATACCAGACGGGAAATCTGCCTGTCGCTGGAAGAAATGGGATTGAATCCGACTTCCTCCTGTCACAAGCATGGGCCAGGACAAAATGAAATTGATTTCGCATGTAGCAATCCGCTGACCGCAGCGGACAACATGATGCATTATAAAACCGTTGTGAAAACGATTGCAGCCCAGAACGGCTTGTATGCATCGTTCATGCCGAAGCCGCTGCCGAATCAGAACGGCAGTGCTTTGAAAATCAATATCATTGTCCGCAAGCATGGACAAAACATTTTCGGCTCTTGCCCAGAGGATATGACACCGGAAGGAAAGTCCTTTATTGCCGGAATCCTGAACCGGATCTGCGGTTTTACGCTGTTTGCAAATCCAATTGTAAATTCTTACGAACGCCTGCAGCTGCACACCGCACCGGGACGGGTCAACTGGTCATCCGAAAATCGAGTGCCGTTGATTCGCCTGATGTATGTACCAGGCGGCGATGCCATTATTGAAGTACGCTCTGCGGATGCCTATTGCAACCCGTATATTACGTTCCAGATGCTGTTGCGTGCTGGTATGGAGGGCATTCATCATCAGGAACAGCTCAAGGAAGAATGGGATGCAGCCAACGTGACAACGGTATTCCAGAAGCTGCCGACTTCGTTGGAAGAAGCGTTGCAGATGGCACGGGAAAGCGAATTTGTAAAGGCATATCTGCCGAATGCAATTCTGCATGATTTCTTCCAGAAAACCGAACAGCAGATTCAAGCAGTTTCTGAAGCAGAAGATGCACAGGCATACTCCTATCATCACTTTTTTTAAAATCACGATGAGAAAAAGATGAAAAGGGGGTATGGATGTGTATACAGAACGAACGCTGTTGATTTCCGGTTCAGAAAAGGGATTGGATGCGATTATCAATTTTCTGAAAGGCTGCGGATATGCTGCGGTTTCTGTGGTATCCAGCGGCGATGAAGCACGCCGGAGACTACAGCAGGACACGTTTAGTTTAATTGTGTTGAATACACCGCTGAAAGATGAATTTGGTTATCAGCTTTCGCTGCAATTGACACAAAATACTTGTTCCGGTGTTGTGATGCTCTGCAAGGCGGATATGGCGGAAGAAATGACGAACAAGACGATTTCCTATGGTGTTTTGGTCGTTGCAAAGCCTTTGAATCGAGCGGCACTGCTGCAAGCGATTCGGATGGGGAAAGCGATGCATGGGCGAATGATGCATATGAAAGCGGAAAACGACAAGCTGCAAAAGAAACTGGAAGAATTGCGGTGTGTATCCCGTGCAAAATGTATCTTGATCGAACGGGAACAGTATACAGAAGAGCAGGCACATCGTTATATTGAAAAACTGGCAATGGATACCCGCCGGAATCGGAAAGACGTTGCAATGGAAATTTTGTCCCATTATACGGGAATGTAAAAATTGACAAAAATAATTCGGGGCATTTTGCAAACGCAGCAATGCCCCGAATTTTATAAAATGACAAAAAAGAATTGTTGTTATTGAGCAGAATAAACAGAGTAGCAGTCTGTTTGTTTGTTCCAGTCAGCATCATAGTACTGCACGTAGATTTCCACTTTTTCAATGGAAGCTGGGTCGATTGGCTGATTGTAACAATAAATGGTTTTCTTATCTTCTCCTGTTCCAGTTCCCTGCACAAAGGCGAACTGCTGATAAGGCGTATCGGTTAGTAAAACGCTGCCATCCTGATTTTTTGGCAAATCGGGGAACATGAAGAAATCATCAGATAAGATCGTTCCATCCTTCAGATAGACAACGGGGGAAACGGCACCCAGTTGCTGTATGGTTTCCGGAATCTGCGATACAGAAAGGGACAGTTCATCCATAGAAATTGCAATTCCTTCTGATTCTGCGTTAATTACAGTGGTATCTATGGAATCAATTGGAATTTCCGCTGACCATGTTCCGTCCAGAACAGCTGGCAATTTTTCAAATGCAGCTTTACGTGCAGCACGGGTCTTTTCATCAAGATGATGTGTTTGCCAGTAATCTTTCCATTCTTCAACGGGTGTTGTTTCGGAAGAATATGCAGTTCGCCAATGATCTTGTAAATCCACAATTTCATTTTGCACCTGCTGTTCTTGCTCTTTATCATAAACGCCTGTAAAAGATACCTGTAAGGTACTATTGGAAAAATCAGAATCTACCAGATAATAAGTGGCATAATACACATGGTCAGCAGTTTTGCTTTTCTGGAGATAACTGCTGAGTGAGCCGCTGTTTGTGAGTGCTTTTTCTGTTCCGTCTGCGGTTTTCAGTGTGAAATATGGCAGCAGTCCCATGGATTCCGTCAGAGCAGTGTCATCCTTTACGGTCAGTTGTACGCTAAGCATTAGTGTATTGTGATCATAATAAAATCCAAGCAAGGAAACAGTTGCCTGATCTGTTGCTGTAAAAGTGACATCCGGGCAGCGATAATAGGCTTGCATCTGTGCAATGCTGTCTGGTATGCTGGAAGAAACACCAGGCAGATGAATTCCGGATTCAGAAAGATTAGAACTGGAAACTGTAGAGAAAAACAAGTCCATATTTCCAGTTACAGCGGCGGTTGTGATTGTTCCGCAAGCTAAAATTGCAACAGCAGCAGCAATGCCGAACAAGCGATAAGATTTTTTCTTTTTTGTTTTTACAATTGGATGATAACCAATTTTTGAAAACACTTGGTCGGTAATCGCCTTTTCATTCACCGTTTGTTCTTTTAGATGCGGCAGGGTGTTGTCCTCGGGTGTGAAATGGTCGAAAATGTCATAAAGACTCTGTTTCATATACATAACCCCTTTCTATCAGCAGTTGTTTTAATTTTTTTCTGGCACGATGTAATCGCACTTTGACTGCTGAAACGGATAATTGAAGTTCCTCTGCAATTTCTGGAATGCGTTGATAATAATAGTAATAACGAATTAAAACATCTCGGTCTGTTGCCGAAAGTGTCGTTATTGTATCTTGTAATGCCTCAGATAAGAGCGTATGTTCAACTTCTTGTTCCAAATCTGCTGTTTCTAATAAAATTGCTTCTTCTTCTAAAGGAATTGTTTCGGATAGAGAACGCAGGCGGCTTTTTGCTTTGTTTCGTGCGATTGCTGCTAAGTAAGCACGTACTTTTCCGGCTTGCAGCTTGTCCGTTGTTTGCCAGACAGCAAAAAATGTGTCTGCGGTTAATTCCTCTACATCCTGTTCAGAAAGAGAACTGCGTGTAATATTGCGGATAATTGTGCCAACATAAGCTTGATAAGTAGAAATCAGAGCTTGCAGACCTTCTGGTTTTTGTAATTGCAGCAGGGTAATCAGCCGGCTTTCCCGCATAATGCATTCCTCCCGTTTTTGTTTTTTGAAGATTTCCTGTCAGTGTTGCAGCTGCCTGACATCTATCATAACGCAACGAGAGGAAAAATGGTTACTACTTTTCAAACAAAATGAAAAATCTGTTGAGAAATAAGGTTTTTATTTGAGGTCTTCATAACCCCCCAATCTATCGATGTGAAAAATGTAGGAAAGTAGAAATCAGCGATAATTTTTTAGAATTTTTTTCAAAAACCGCTTGACAAGATACCCCATTCGGGTATATAATCAAGATACCCCGATGGGGTATTATCCTCTATGTGCAGTGGGCAAACACCTGCCAGGGGGAAAAGAAATGCAAAAGAAAGCTGGGTTTTAAAATGGTAAAAACAGTATTGAAAATTGATGGCATGATGTGCGGAATGTGCGAATCTCATATGAATAACCTGGTTCGCAATCTGTTCCCTGTGAAGAAAGTGACTTCTTCCGCAAAAGATGGCGAAACCGTCATCATCAGCGAACAGGAACTGGATATGCCGAAGCTGGAAACAGAAATTGCAGGCATTGGCTACAAGCTGCTTTCGTATACCAGTGAACCGTATGTCAAGAAAGGGCTGTTCTCGTTCCACAAATAAGGAAGTATTTGGAATATTGCTGTATAAATACTCAGAAATTTGGTAAGAATGCCAAAAAAAGAGGAATTCTCTTGCCCTTCATCTTCAAATCGGTTATAATAAAATCAATGGAAAATCAATCCAAATGCGATTGATGATGATTTGAATGGGGGTATTTTGGATGCGAAAAACAAGATTGATTTTAGGTGCATTCGTGGCAGCAACAGCCCTTGCTTGTACAGGCTGCGGAGAAGATGCAGATTCTACCGCAAATGTAGACTTGGAAACCATGACTTCGGAAGCAGAAACAACACCAGAGGAAGAGCCGGAAGTGATTGTGAAAACTTCCATTGTAACGGAAATTGTAGTGAAGCCTGCAACTGAAACGGAAACAGTAGCCAATGCAACGCCTGCGGCAACCGCAGCACCTGCCGCTTCTGCTGCAAATCCAACAACAGGGGACATTTATACGGATGTGATTGCACAATATCGGATCGCAAGTGACAAAGAAGTTTGTCCCTATGTTTATGTGATGGCGGATTTGGACTTAGATGGTTATCCAGAATTGATGGTTAAGACAGGAAACTGCGAAGCAAACTATGCCTATGAGATTTGGACAAAGGGAGCAAACGGAAAGGCTGTTAAGGCAGGAACGGCAAATGGTTTCCACGCCCATCTGTATTATAATGATCAGAATGGAACATTATACAGTAATTACTATCATCAAGGTGTACAGGAAATTATGAGCTATGTTTTGGAGTCGGATACCTTGCAACAAACAGCGGATTATAGTTGGAAGCAGAATTATGATTCGGGACATGGCAGTCCAACAGAAATGAAAAATGTATATCTGTTAGAAGAAACCGATATCAACCATTATGTTTTTCAGAACAGTTCTCGTGAAAGTGGAACAGGTGAGTTTACAAGTTTAGAAGAATTTATTGCAGCTGCACAGGGAATAAATTCCAACCAGAATCAATCCGAAGAGGACAAGCACTTAGTTACCGAAGCACCGCAGCAGCAGGAAACTACACCGCCAGCCGCTGCCGCCTCGGAAGATACCTTGAAAGAGCAGGTTCTCTCGAAGTGTGGCAACAGTCCATTGGATTGGTATTATGATGATTTCGATGGCGACGGCAACAAAGAGGCGTTCGCAATGGCATATCGAGATAATGGAATGGGCGGTCATGAGATACTGGGCTTATTCTATGTCAATGCACAGGGAACGGTCACTGATTTAGGTACAGATTTCTGGGGTGCTTGTGGTGCTGGCAGAGTCGTTGCCTATAACAGCAGCAAGAAATTTTTCGTATTTGATACCAATAATGGTGGTTCTGGTTCTACTGATTACCTGTATGGTGTGACGAACGGGGCTTGCTATTCTTCCAATCTGTCTGGTTCTCTGCACGGCTTCCAAGTTGATGAGAACGGGGCATATACCTTTGAAGATGGTTCTGCTGCCCACGAACGCCCACAGATTCGGCTGACCTACGATGAAAGCACTGGCGATTTTCATCAGTAAGCCATTTGAATGCTATCAGAAACAGAAAACGCTCCGGCAAGGTTTTTCCCTGCCGGAGCGTTACTTGTATTGTATTATAAAAGATGAAAAGTTATTGATTTCGATGATAAAGAATCATCAGCCCTTTTAATAAGAGATCATCATCTAAAATCATCGGATGTTTACAAAGCGGAACAATGACTGTCGCAAGTCCGCCCGTTGCAACCACCGTACAGGGTTCGCCAAGCTCTGCTTGAATGCGGTCGATCAGACCATCTAAGGAACAAGCAGTTCCAAACAGCAGACCGCTTTTCATACAATCAATGGTGTTTTTTCCAATGACATGCTTTGGCGGTTCGAGTGCGATTTTCGGAAGCTGTGCTGTGCGGGCAATGAGAGAATCATGTGAAACGCCAACACCAGGCATAATGATTCCGCCAAGATATTGTTTGTTTCGATTGATAACAGAAAGCGTGGTTGCTGTTCCCATATCAATGATGATCAGCGGCAGGGAATATTCCTGAATGCCGGCAACTGCTCCGACTACCAAATCACTGCCCAACTGTGCCGGATTGTTGATAACAATACTCAGACCGGTTTTCATGCCCGGTTCTACAACAGTTACAGAAACATTTAAGTATTTTTGCACCGCTCTTTGAAATGTGTTGGTCACAGAAGGAACGACAGAAGAGAGAATTGCCCCCTGTACTTCCTTTGGGTCAATGTTGTGAACATCCAATGCCGTTTTGACATCTGAAGCATATTCCAAGTCTGTGGCTGCCTGATTGGTGGAGATGCGTTCAATAAAGAGAATCGTTTCTCCTTCAAAACCGCCCAGTACAATATTTGTATTTCCAATATCGATCGCAAGAATCATTTCGCATGTTCCTCATTTCGCATTATTCTGCTGCTGCCAATTTTGCTTTTGGAGCAGGAACTAATTTTGCCTTTGTCAAAGCTGCCCCGACTGCACCCGTAACTAAAGTGGAAGAAACCCATTCTGCAATGGCATTTATGCCGACAAAGGCACAAACGAACAGAAAGACATTTTTTCCTGGTGCAAGTGTTTCCCGATAGGACAGAATGATGTCCGTTCTTCCAAACAACAGAATCAAGCTGCTCATGTAGAAGAGCGTGTTCAGGAAAGCAGCAAAAAATCCGGTTACCGCACAGTTTGCGATAGCACTTGTGCAGTGCTTCCGCATGGCATTGGAGAGAAATCCAATGAGCAGACCGTCCAGCATTCTTGGCACAAAGCATTGAAAAACGGTCAGGATCGGACTGATTCCAAACAGTGTCGTTCCCAGTACGCTGCCGCCAAAGCATTGTAAGAAGCTGGTCAATCCAAAAACACCGCCGGCAACGATGCCGCCTACTGGACCAAGAGCAATCGCTGCAATTGCAACTGGAATGGTATTGAATGTAATGGCCAAAGGTCCAATATTCAAATATCCCAGCGGTGTGTAGGCGAGGATGACGAGGACTGCTGCCATTAAGCCCAGCAGTACCATAGATTTGATGTTTTTCTGTGATTTCATACAGAAACCTCCTTGTTATTATTCCCGAAACCGGGATACAATACAATACAGGTGCAGTATATCATATTTTTTTCAAATTTTATATATCTTTTTCTGAATTTTTTGTGTTATACTATGCACAACCCACCGGATAGAAACCGCATGCAATCTGGTGAAATGGAAACCGACAGGAGGAACGCCCATGTTAACAGGAAAAACCGTTGTGCTTGCCGTAACCGGCAGCATTGCTGCTTATAAAATCGCCAACCTTGCCCGCATGCTGAAAAAACTGCATGCAGATGTACAGGTTTTAATGACGCAAAACGCCACAAATTTCATCAATCCGATTACACTGGAAACGCTGACAAATCAGAAGTGTTTGATTGATACGTTTGACCGGAATTTTCAATACAGTGTAGAACACGTTGCTCTTGCGAAACGGGCAGATGTGGTTCTGGTTGCTCCGGCATCCGCAAACGTCATCGGAAAGCTGGCAAACGGCATTGCAGACGATATGCTGACGACAACCATTCTGGCGTGTCCGTGTAAAAAATGGATTTCTCCGGCAATGAATCACAATATGTATCACAACCCGATTGTGCAGGACAACATTCAAAAGCTGGAGCGGTTCGGCTATGGCATCATTCCGCCAGCAACAGGAATGCTGGCAAATGGCGACACTGGGGACGGCAGAATGCCGGAAGAAACGGTATTGTTAGAATATCTCTTGCGGGAAATTGCCTATCCGAAAGACCTTGCAGGAAAGAAGTTCCTGATTTCTGCTGGAGCAACGCAGGAAGCGTTAGACCCTGTACGGTTCTTGACGAATCATTCTTCTGGAAAGATGGGCTGTGCATTGGCACGGGCAGCGATGCAGCGAGGAGCAGAAGTGACACTGGTTGCAGCTCATATGGAAGTTGCACCACCGCCGTTTGTAAAAGTTGTTCGGGTGACATCCGCAGCAGACATGGCAGAAGCGATTTTACCGGTTGCAGCGGAATATGACTGCATCATCAAGGCAGCAGCTGTTTCCGATTATACACCTGTTTCCACCTCCACGGAGAAAATCAAGAAAGCAGATGGAACATTGACGGTTTCGTTCCAGCGGACAACCGACATCTTGAAAACGCTGGGTGAACACAAGCCGGAACATCTGTTTTTATGTGGATTTTCAATGGAAACTGAAAATGTTATAGAAAATTCTCGAAAGAAGCTGCACTCCAAGCACTGTGATATGATTTGTGCGAACAGTTTGCGGAAAGCAGGGGCTGGATTTGGCGGTGATACCAATATTATCACGATTCTGACAGCAGAACGGGAAATTGAACTGGAGCAGATGACAAAAGACGAAGCTGCCCACCGCATTTTAGATACCATACTGGAAAGCGGATTTTGATTGTGTAATTTTTGCAGTTCGTCCATCTCGGTTTTTAGGATGTGAAACTTTTAGAAAACCACTTGCCAATCAGAAAAAAATGTTGTATAATAAAATTAGTCACGTTTCGTGCAATCAATTTAAAAAAATGGAGGATTCCCACTATGTATCAGGATATGATGGATACCATCGGATTCGTTGGAAAGTACGATCCGGAAGTAAGTGCAGCAATGGAAAAAGAACTGGAAAGACAGAGAAGAAATCTCGAACTGATTGCCAGTGAAAATATTGTTTCTCCGGCTGTTATGGCAGCAATGGGTTCGGTTCTCACCAATAAGTATGCAGAAGGTCTGCCGCACAAGCGGTACTACGGCGGATGCGAATATGTTGACGTTGTAGAAGAAATTGCCATTGACCGTGCAAAGAAGCTGTTTGGTGCAAAGTTTGCAAATGTACAGCCGCACTCTGGTGCACAGGCAAACACTGCTGTATATTTTGCTTTATTACAGCCAGGTGATACCGTACTGGGCATGAGTCTGGCACACGGCGGACATCTGACACACGGTTCTCCGGTCAATATTTCCGGTAAGTATTTCAACTTCGTTTCCTATGGTCTGGGCGATGATGAAACCATTGATTATGACAAGGTAGCTGCTCTGGCAAAGGAACACAAGCCGAAGATGATTGTTGCAGGTGCAAGTGCATATCCAAGAATCATTGACTTCCCGAAGCTGGCAGAAATTGCAAAGTCTGTTGGAGCATATCTGATGGTTGACATGGCACACATTGCCGGTCTGGTTGCAGCAGGCGTGCACCCATCTCCAGTTCCGTATGCAGATATTACCACTACCACAACCCACAAGACTTTGCGTGGTCCTCGTGGCGGTCTGATTCTCTGCAACGATGAAGAACTGGCAAAGAAAATCAACAAGGCTGTTTTCCCGGGCACACAGGGTGGTCCATTGATGCACGTGATTGCTGGTAAGGCAGTTTGCTTCGGCGAAGCAATGAAGCCGGAATTCAAGGAATACGGCAAGCACATTGTAGAAAATGCACAGGCACTGGCAAAGGGTCTGGTACAGCGTGGATTCAATCTGGTTTCTGGCGGTACAGACAATCATCTGATGCTGGTAGACCTGCGTCCGTTCTCCATTACTGGTAAGGAATTGGAACACCGTCTGGATGAAGTTTATATCACCGTCAACAAGAATGCCATTCCGAACGACCCAGAAAAGCCGTTTGTAACCTCTGGTATTCGAGTTGGAACACCGGCTGTTACGACGCGTGGTCTGGGTGTTGCTGAAATGGATCAGATTGCAGAATGCATGTATCTGACTGCAACACAGTTCGATAAGGCAGATGAAATTCGGGAAATGGTAACAGCAATCTGCAAGCAGTATCCGCTCTACGAATAACCTACTTTTCTTTTTGCTGAAAAAAGAAAAGTAGGCAAAAGAAAAAAGAGATAGAACAAAGATTGTTCATGTTTTGCTGAAAAAAGAAGAACAGGCAAAAGAAAAAGAGATAGAATGAAGGACGTTTGTTTTTGCTGAAAAAGAAAAGTAGGCAAAAGAAAAAAGAGATTGCCGTTCGGCAGGGAAAGCATATGATTATGTTTCAGTTGCCGTTCAGCAATCGTTTGAATTCTTACAATTGAATGATTTTGCAAAGCGACTTTTGATGATGCAATCAAAAGTCACTTTGTGTTTTTGCACACGAAACGAAAAGAAACGTGGAATCGGAGGTGTTCAGCGTGGCAATTCACTATCAGAAACTGACAGAAACCGAGCTTTCAACTTTTATTGATATGCGGATTCAGCAGTTACGGGAAGAAGGAGCAACAGAAGACATTGACTTAAAGCCAGCCCTTTTTGATTATTATCGTCGGCATTTGGCAGATGGAACATTTGTTTCGTGGCTCGCCTTAGATGGTGCAACGATTATCGGAACAAGTGGAATGTCTTTTGTTGAAAAACCGCCCTATTTTGGATGCCCAAGCGGAAAAATCGGGCTGCTTTCCAGTATGTTTACCCATCCGAACTATCGCCGACAGGGCATTGCCAAAAAGTTGTTGTCCCTAGTGGTTGCAGAGGCGAAAACATACGGCTGCGGAACGGTGCAGATTACAGCATCTGATATGGGTGTGTTGCTGTATACCGATTTTGGCTTTCAGAAAAACAAGAATTTTATGCAGCTGAAATTGACCGATTAACATTACAGAAAGGATCTTTCATGCAATACATCATAAAACATTTTTCAGAACTGACCACAGAAGAATTATTAGAGATTTATAAGCTTCGAGTTTCTGTTTTTGTGGTAGAACAGAAGTGCCCCTATCAGGAAGTGGACGACGCTGACCGAGATTCCTATCACATCTGGTTTCAGGATGAAGACGGCATACAGGCATATGCACGGGTGATGGATGGCGGTGTGACATTTGCAGAACCGTCCATTGGCAGAATCATTGCGAAGAAACGGCGGTGCGGACTGGGCAGCAAAATCGTTTCCAATGGTATACAGCTTGCACAGGAGCGGTTTCATGCGAAACAAATCAAGATTGCCGCCCAGACCTATGCCATTCCATTTTATGAACAGGCAGGATTTCGGGTAATTTCAGAACCGTTTTTAGATGTAGGCGTTCCGCATGTGCTGATGTTGTGGGAACAGCCGAAAGAATCATCCATCAACAGAGGGAACGTGTCGTGAAACAATACATTGTAGATGCCTTTACAGACCAGATTTTTTCCGGAAATCCAGCAGCTGTTTGTGTGTTGGAACACTGGCTGCCGGAACAGCAGATGCAGAATCTTGCCATGGAGAACAATCTTTCAGAAACGGCTTTCATTGTGCCGGAACAAGATGGTTATCAACTGCGTTGGTTTACACCAAATGGAGAAATTGACTTCTGTGGACACGCAACCCTTGCAGCAGCATATGTATTGTTTCGGTTTGTTCCCCAGCAGGCAACAACCCTTTCCTTTTCAACGCAGTCAGGAAACATCACCGTTCAAAAGCGAGCAGATTGCTATGAGATGAATTTTCCGGCATATACTTGTCATCCAGTTGCCGTGACCGCAGAGATGGAGCAGGCAATCGGTGTAAAACCACTGGAAGCTTATCTGGATCGAGATTTGCTGCTGGTGTTGGAAAATGCAGATGCAGTGCGAAACTTGCAGCCAGATTTTGCAAAGCTGAGCCAATTAGACGGTGTTTGTATTGCTGTTACAGCACGGGATACAGAATATGACTGTATTTCCCGTGTATTTGCTCCAAAGATGGGCATTCCAGAAGACCCGGTAACCGGTTCAACACATTGTATGATTGTTCCGTATTGGTGTGAGAAGCTGGGGAAATCCTCTTTAACTGTTCTGCAAGCATCTCGCCGTTCTGGTGTTTTGTATGCAAAGCAGTGCGGAAATCGGATTCAAATTGCAGGGAAAGCGGTTTTGTTTGCAGTTTCGGAAATCTTCATGGAAACAGAAGCAGAAACCAAGTGAAAAACCAACTGAGAGAGGAGGGAATACCATGCAGCCTTTAGCCGAACAGATTCGTCCGACTTGTCTGGAGGAAGTGGTTGGGCAGCAGCATTTGCTTGCACCAAACCGACCGCTCCGCCGGATTATTGAGAGCGGAAAGATTCCGAATATGATTTTTTATGGACCTTCCGGCGTTGGAAAAACCACAGTTGCCCGTATGATTGCCAACAGCACCTCGATGTCGCTGCACAAATTAAATGGAACGACTGCTTCTACAGCAGATTTACGGGAAGTTGCTGCGGAAGTCGGAACGCTTTCCGGTATGCATGGCATTTTGTTGTATCTGGACGAGATTCAGTATCTCAACAAGAAACAGCAGCAAAGTCTATTGGAATATATCGAAAGCGGGGATATTACACTCATTGCATCGACCACAGAAAACCCCTATTTTGCGGTTTACAATGCATTGATTAGTCGGTCAACGGTTTTTGAATTCAAAGCTGTTCCGCCGGAGGAACTGCAAAAAGCAGTAGAACGGGCATTTTCCAAGGTGCAGAAAAATTTCCCTGTGCCGATTACAATTGCAGAGGGCGTTTGTGCTCATATTGCCGGCGGATGCGGCGGTGATGTCCGCAAGGCGATGAATACGGTAGAACTCTGTGTGCTGTCAGCAGAAAAGACAGAATCCGGTCTATCTGTATCGCTGGAACTGGCACAGGAATTGACCCAACGCAGCAATATGCGATATGACCGAGAGAATGACCAGCACTATGATTTATTATCCGCTCTACAAAAGTCCATTCGTGGTTCGGATGAAAATGCAGCATTGCACTATGCAGCCCGATTGCTGGCAGCAGGAGATTTGCTTTCGATTTGCCGACGGCTGTTGGTGATTGCCTCGGAAGATATCGGGCTTGCCTATCCGCAGGCAATTGTGATTACAAAAGCGTGCGTGGATAGTGCTTTGCAGCTGGGCTTGCCGGAGGCACAAATTCCGCTGGCGGAGGCGGTGGTATTGCTGGCGACTGCTCCGAAGTCGAATAGTGCGTATCTTGCCATGCATCGGGCAATGGAGGACGTAGAAAAACATGGGGCATTGGATTTTCCACGGCACTTGCAGAACTGTCATTTTGATGGAGCAGGGGCAGCGGTCAAGGGGCAGCATTATTTGTATCCGCATGATTACCCGAATCATTATGTTCCGCAGCAGTATTTGCCGGATGAAATCCGAGATGCAGTCTATTATGAATTCGGAACAAATAAGCAGGAGCAGGCAGCTGCCCTCTACCGGAAGAAAATACTGGAACAGGCAAACAAAAAGTAAATATCAAAATCAACAGAAAGAAGGATTTTAAAATGGCATTACCGAAAGACCCTTACATTTTATTGAGTTATTTGAACACCCAGTTGCGGGACAAATACGCTTCCCTTGCAGCCCTGTGTGATGATTTGGAAGAAGACCAGGCTGCTTTAGAAGCAATCATGCAGACGGTGCAATATCATTATGATGTAAATCGTAACCAATTTATTCACAATTCTTAAAACCCTGTTCGTTCCTGAAAATATTAAAAGAAAATAGTTGACAACCAATCTGGAAACGGATATAATAAAAACAATGATTTTCTTGTCAGAATTTGTACGAAAGACATAATAAATCGTACATTTTCACAAAAATATGAAAAAACAAGAAGGGAACGATTGCAATTGAACGAAACACAGAAGAAAAAGAATTCGTCTTACGGCAGCCATCCGCCAGCCAATGCCCTTTCCAGAGAACAGCTGCAACAGCGAATGCAGGCAGCGTTGCAGAATGGGCAGGGGACGACTCGGAAGCGACCGCCAAGACCCTATACAGAGGCTGAAGCAGAATCCGGATCGGAACAGACCGAAACCAGAAAACCGCCTCGCAGAAGAACATTTCCAACAGAGCACCTGAATCATGATGCAGTGGACATGGATGCGGATATGGGTTCGGATGGATATGATATGAATGAAACGGAGAATCGTCCGCAACCAGTCAAGCGGATGCCTCGACCAAAGCCAGAGCCAGCAGAAGAAGCGGTAAAAAGCGGAAACGGCAAGAAGATTGCTCTGTTGGTAAGCTTGATTGTCGTGATTGCACTGCTAGCTGTGTATTTGGTTGGATTTTTCTCCTATCAAGATCGTATGCTCCCGAATACCCGTGTGAATGGCATTGATGTCAGCGGAATGACGGCAGCGGAAGCAGAACAAAGCGTTCTTAGTCAGGCGAATGCAAAGGGTATTACTTTTGTCAAGAAAGATGGGGAAGAAGTGCCATTTTCCGGCGATCAGTTCGGTTCAACTGTTTCGCTCACCAGCAATACGGTTTTGACGAATGCTGCTCAGAGCGGACATGCTGCATGGTTTACAAGTTATTTCCATCCAACCGACTTGACGGTTTCGGTTGTCAATACTTATTCAGAAGAAGAACTTGCTGATTTAGTCAAGAACTATACGTGGGGAACGGTTGCACCGACCGATGCAAAAATTGAAAAGGGTGACGATGATACCTATCAGATCGTACCGGAAGAAGAGGGCGATATGGTGGATACGGATACCCTCGCAGCGTATACGCTGGAACAGATGAAAGATGGCAACAATACCATTTCGCTGACGGATGCCAACTGTTACTTACAGCCGGAAATCACCTCGGAGGATTTGCAGGATAAGCTTGCAGAATACAATCGGTTTTCAGATTTGACCATTACTTACGATTTTGATGACCGGCAGGAAGTTCTAGAACCAGACACGATTTCTGAATGGATTACCGTCAATGAAGAAGATGATTCTGTGGAAGTGGATCGGGATGCCGTCACCAACTGGGTGAATGAAAACTTGGTAAAGTATGACACCTATGGTTCAGACTATATGCGGACATTCCACTCCACCTTACAGGGTACGTTAGAGATTCCAGGCGGACAGTATGGAATTTACGGCTGGTTGACGGATGTGGAGGCAACGGTTGATAAGCTGGTTGAATATATTCAGAACGGCGAAAGCGTAACTGTAGAACCGGAATATGCACGAACCGGATATTGCCGTGCAACAGATGACATCGGTGATTCTTACGCAGAAGTAGACATTACGAATCAGAAAGTGTTTGTCTATAAAGATGGCGAACTGGTGATTGAGTCTGACTGTGTAACGGGTATGGCAAACGACCCCTCCAGAGAAACACCGCCAGGTGTTTATAAAGTCTGGTCGATGGATCGCAACCGGATTCTGGGGACGATGGAAGCGTATGGTTACGAACAGCCAGTAGAGTACTGGATTTATTTCACCGAAATTGACATCGGTTTCCATGATTTGTTGAGAAGTGCTTATGGCGGAGAAATTTATAAGACGAATGGTTCTCACGGCTGTGTCAACTTGCCATTGGATGTGGCAGCAGAAATGTATGACACTGTAGAAATCGGTTATCCTGTCATTGTGATTGCATAATGAATACCTGCAAACAGAAAAACAAAATTCGATATTGGAACGAAAAGCAGTCTGTACAAATTGTGCAGGCTGCTTTGTTTGTCTATACACGCTCTATTGCGAATCTCGTTGCGATGGCTTTACCTTTTGCAAAATGGCATGAAAAAAAGCACCTGCCGGAGCAAGTGTTTTTTCCTATGATTACATTTTTTCTTTTGTTTCCTTGACCAATTGACTTAAAGTGATTTTAGCAAGTTCATTTTCCATTGCCGTTTGAATGTTATCCAGTTTGCTGTCCAATACAGCGTGAACGTTTCTGCCTACCGGACAATTTGCATTTGGGTTTTCATGGAAATGAAAAAGAGATTCTTCTTTTTCGACTGCTTTAAATACATCCAGCATGGTGATTTCATCCGGAGATTTTGCCAATGATGCACCGCCAATGCCTGCTTTGATTTCCACAATTCCAGCCGATGAGAGCAATCCTAATATGTTTCTGACAATGACAGGATTTACATGGATACTTCCGGCAAGGAAGTTGGAAGTAATTTTATAGTCGTCTTTAAAAATTTCTATACATAATAAAATATGGGTTGCGATGGTCAATCGAGATGAAAATTGCATACAAGTGCCTCCCGTGTAATGGATATTCTTATTGTAGCACAATTTGGTTGTAATGTCAACTGTTACAATAAAGTAAGTGAGAAATTGTGCAACCATACAAAATATCGTTGTAACTATTGACATTACAACCGGAACGTGTTAGAATGTAGTTGTAATCAAACAAGTTACAACATTAAAATTTTCGGAGGTAACGATAATGCGTAATTTTACAAAGGTAAGCGTTGCACAGGATGCAAGAACAGAACTTCATGACAAACTTTCTCTGACAGGTGCTGAAATCAGCGTGAACAATCTTCCGGCAGGGGCTGGCGTTCCATTTGTCCATTCTCACAAGAAGAATGAAGAAATCTACATCATTCTTTCCGGTCAGGGGAAGGCTATCATTGATGGGGAAACGGTTGAATTGCATGCAGGAGATTTTGTCAGAGTTGCTCCGGCAGCAAAAAGACAGTTCTTTGCAGGGGATGATTCCGCAATCAGTTTTGTATGTATTCAGGTTCAGGAAAACTCTCTTGAGGGATACACAGCAGAGGATGCTGTAATTGCAGAATAAACGGAAAACGGATCCATATCACTTTTCGTCAGCAAACAGCTCGGTCGTGGAAAGACTGAGCTGTTTGTTTTTGTTTAAAGTGGGCAGCGATGGGGCATAGTAGGAATAGGATATTTAGTTCTTGCCATGCAGGGAGGTTGATTTTGTATGCAGTCCATTCGCCGCCGGATTACCATGCTATGCTTAACGATGCTGATGCTGGCAGCAGCCATTGCGGTTCGGCTTGCCTATCTCATCAGTGTACCCAACTATCAGGAAACAGCCCGTCAGCAGGGCACGTATACCATCCGTACCCCGACCACTTATGCCAACCTGTACGATGCCGATTTTCAGAAGCTGGTGAATGATACGGTGCAGCAAATTGCGGTTATCAATCCAACGACAGAAGCAGTCACTGCGATTCTGCCCTATGTGCAGGACAAAGAAGCCTTCTATGAAAATCTGCAATACGGCACGCCGTTTTCCTGTGTCGTGACGACAAATCATGTGGACTGTGCAGATATTCAAATTTTTTCTGTTCCGATCCGAACAACAGAACCGCAGCTTGCCCAACACTTGATTGGCTATACCCGAGATGGGGAGGGCGTTACAGGCTTAGAGGCGGATTATAACGCCTTGCTGCACAGCATTTCTTCGCAGTCATCGGTTACATTTACCGTGAATGGCAGCGGCGGTGTCCTTGCTGGCGAGCAAACGCTTATCCATACCGGACAGAGTATCTCACTGGGCGTGGTAACAACACTGCACAAAGAGGTTCAGCAGATTTGTGAAACAGTTGGAAAATCCTGTGGTTTAGAGAAAGGCTGTATTGTGGTTTTGGATGCACAGAACGGAGAAATTCTTGCTCTGTGCAGTTTCCCATCCTATACAGTTTCAACACTGGGGGAAGCGTTGGAGTCGTCAGACAGTCCGCTGATCAATCGTGCATTATATGCCTATCCAGTCGGTTCGATTTTCAAGTTAGTGCCGGCAGCGTGTGCTTTGTCGCAAAACCTCAGCCAGTTTTCCTATACCTGTACGGGCAGCATTTCCATCTACGACCAAGTATTTCACTGTCACGACCGCAATGGGCATGGAAAGCAGGATTTGCAGGCAGCCATGATTCATTCTTGTAATCCCTACTTCATCGCTCTCAGCCAAAAGCTTTCCGCAGCAACCCTATTTCAGACAGCAGAAAAACTCGGATACGGGACAGAAATTCCCCTGACAGATAGCATATCTGCGGATGGTGGCATCCTGCCCACTTTACAGGACTTGAAAATCTCCGCCGAAAAAGCAAACTTTTGTTTTGGACAGGGCATGTTGACCGCATCGCCGTTGCAGGTTGCCCGCATGACGTGTGCGATTGCCAACGGCGGAACATTGCCGCAGCCTCGTCTGATTCGTGGCATTACGAAAGATGGTGTTTCCCTTGTGACGGAAACAGAAACAACTGCGACTCCGGCATTGTCCCCGAATACCGCAGCCGCTCTACAGGAATTGATGATTGCAGCTGCTTACGGCAGCGATACGTTTCAGGGTGTTCCGGATGGGATTACCGTTGGAGCAAAAACCTCCACAGCACAGACAGGGCGATATGATGAAAACGGGGTGGAATACTGCCACGGCTGGATTACAGGCTTTTTTCCAGCATCCAAACCACGCTATGTGTTGACGGTACTGGCAGAGGACGGCGGATATGGCAACGATGCAGCAGCCCCTATCTTTCGGGAGGTCATTGAACAGATCGTGCAGCAGAAAGCACTGCCGCTGGGTGGTGTATCGCTGTCATAAAGCATTCATAAAAACAGAATGGATTCCGCTTGCATCTGTCCACATTTTGTGATATACTAAGAATAACTATGGGGAACCATAAATTTCTGAGAAAGAAGATTGTAAGTATGACAAAAGTAGATATTTTTTCTGGTTTTCTCGGTGCTGGTAAAACCACACTCATCAAGAAGCTGATTGCAGAAGCATACGCTGGCGAACAGCTGGTTTTAATTGAAAATGAATTTGGCGAAATCGGAATTGACGGCGGTTTCTTGCAGGATGCTGGCGTGAATATCACAGAAATGAACTCCGGCTGCATTTGTTGTAGTCTGGTTGGTGATTTCGGCAATGCTCTGCAAAAGGTACTGGATCAGTATCATCCAGACCGGATTCTGATTGAACCGTCTGGCGTTGGCAAGCTGAGCGATGTCATCCGTGCAGTGCAGAATCTGCACAATGCAGAAATTCATCTGGAAAGCTTCACAACGGTTGTCGATGCAAAGAAGTGCAAGATGTATCAGAAGAACTTCGGCGAATTCTTTAACAATCAGATTGAACATGCAAGCTGCCTGATTCTGAGCCATACCGCTGGTCTGGCAGAATCCAAGCTGGAAGACTGCGTACAACGTCTGCGTGCATTGAATACCACTGCTCCAATCGTAACAACAGACTGGGAACAGCTGAGCGGAGAACAGCTGCTATCTGCGATGAATCAGACGGAAACACTGGATTCTGCTCTGAAGAACCTGCTCGAAGAAACCGAGCATGAACATGAGCATGAACACGAACATCACCATCATGACCATGATGACCACGACCATGATGAATCCTGTGGCTGCCACGATCACAATCATCACCATGACCATGACGAACATGACCACGATCATGACGAACACGAGCACCACCATCATGACCACGACCATGATCACGGCGAATCCTGCACTTGCGGTTGTCATGACCATGACCACGATCACGAACATCACCATCACCACCATGCAGATGAAGTATTCACTAGCTGGGGCATGGAAACGGCAAAGACGTATACCGCAGAAGAAATTCAGACGGCACTGGAACAGCTCGAAGATGCAGAAAAGTATGGTATGATTCTGCGTGCAAAGGGCATTGTTGCCGGAGCAGATGGTAAGTGGATTCACTTTGACTATGTACCGGGTACACCGGACGTTCGGACAGGCAGTGCTTCCACCACCGGCAGACTCTGCGTCATTGGTTCTCACATTCAGGAAGATGCACTGGCTGCACTGTTCCGCACCTGCTAAGCAAAGGAGGCACATACATGCCAGCAAGAAAACAGCCGGAAGATGTTCCGGTTTACCTGTTTACTGGTTTTCTGGAGGGCGGCAAGACCAAATTCATTCAGGAAACCATGGAAGACCCTCGGTTCAATAAGGGCGAACGCACATTGCTGCTGCTTTGCGAAGAGGGCGAAGAAGAATATGATATTTCCACCTATCCGGCAAAGAATGTTTATCAGGAAGTCATTGAAGACGAATCTGAACTGAATCCGGAACACCTGACCGAACTGCTGGAAAAACATCAGGCAGAACGGGTCGTTCTGGAATACAACGGAATGTGGCAGCTGAAGTTCCTGTTTGAACACATTCCGGACAACTGGACGGTGTATCAGGAGATGTGCTTTGTCGATGCCACAACCTTTATGAACTACAACGCCAATATGCGGAGTCTGGTTGTAGATAAGCTGAACACCTGTGAACTAGTCGTATTCAACCGCTTTACCAAGGACATGGACAAGATGGAATTTCATAAGATTGTTCGGGCAGTTAGCCGGAGAACGGATATTGCCTATGAATATACCGATGGTAAAGTAGAATATGACCAAATCGAAGACCCGCTGCCGTTTGACATCAATGCACCAGTGATTCAGATCGATGATCGGGACTATGCAATCTGGTATCGGGATTTGATGGAAGACATGAACAAATATGAGGGCAAAACCGTCAAGTTCCGTGGAATCGTTGCAGTAGACAAGAAGTTCCCGAAGGGAACATTTGCCGTTGGTCGTCATGTTATGACCTGCTGCGTGGAAGATATTACCTATCAATGTGTAGTTGCAGAGTGGAGCAATGCATTTGCCCTGAGCAATCGCCAGTGGGTGAATGTTACAGCCTCGATTCATGTGACCCGGCATAAGCTGTATCGTGGAAAAGGCCCTGTGCTGACCGTCAAGGAAATTGCAGTGACTTCCAAGCCGGAGCAGGAAGTAGCCACTTTCTATTGATGCAGAATCCATCAAAAACAAAATGATATTTCCGAACAGAAAGGATTTTTTGAGATGCTGCAACCAATTGATTCGCAGCGGTATCTTCGGCAAATGACATTATCTGGTTTCGGGGAAGCTGGACAGGCTGCTTTGCAGGCAGCCCGTGTACTGCTCATTGGTGTGGGCGGACTGGGCTGTCCGGCAGCCCTCTATCTGGCTGCTGCCGGTGTAGGAACAATTGGGCTGATGGACGGCGATACGGTCAGCCTGTTGAACCTGCACCGGCAGATTCTTTATACCAATTCTGAAATTGGCATGCCGAAAGTGACCTGTGCAGCCAATGCCCTGCACCGCTGCAACTCCAGCGTGACCATACAGACCTATCCGGTGATGGCAGACGCAGACAACCTGCCGGAGCTTGTCCGGCAATATGATATCGTTTTAGACTGTACCGACCACTTGCCGACCAAGTTTCTCATCAATGATGTTTGCGTTGCAGAACGGGTTGCCTATGTCCACGGTGGGATTCTTGCCTATCAGGGGCAGATTTTCACCTATGTTCCTGAGGAAACGTGTCCGTGTTATCGCTGCCTTTTTGAAGCACCGCCGGAAGAAGGGGCTGTTCCGACTTGTAAAGAAGTGGGTGTTTTGGGAGCGGTTGCCGGTGTCATCGGTAACTTGCAAGCACTGGAGGCAATTCGCTATCTGACCCATGTCGGAGAACTGCTGACTGGCAGGCTGTTGAGTTTTGACTTTGCAACAATGAAAACCAGAACGGTTTCTTTCCCCAAAAATCCACATTGTATCGGTTGCGGTACAACGGAAAGGAGTTGAAACAAGTTTGTCTTATCGTGCTGTTTTGTGGGATTTGGATGGAACATTGACAGATTCTCAAGAGGGGATTTTCCGCTGCACGCAATATGCGTTAAAAGCCTGCGGCATAGAAGAATCCGACCCACAAAAATTGATTCGGTTTATTGGCCCGCCGTTGGCATATTCATTTGCTACGTTTTATCAGATGCAAGAACCAATGGTTTCCTTTGCTGTTGAGAAATATCGGGAACGCTATGGAACAGTTGGCTGGAAAGAGAATCGGCTCTATCCAGGGATTACAGATTGTCTGAAAGCGTTGAAAACAGCAGGTTATCAAATTGCCATGGCAACGGCGAAGCCGGAATTTTATGCGAAAAAGATTGTTGCATTTTTTGAACTGACGCCGTATTTTGATGCAGTTATAGGCAGTTCCATGGAACATTCCGATGCATCCAAAGCGTATCTGATGCAACGAGCTATGCAACAATTGCACATTCCAGAAGCACAGAAAGAACAAGTCGTGATGATTGGCGACCGTAAATTTGATGCAGAGGGTGCAGCTGCCTGCGGACTGCCGTTTATTGGTGTTCATTATGGATATGCACCAGCTGGGGAATTGGAATCATATCCATCGGTCTATCTGGCAGATACGGTTTCGGATTTGAAAACATTTTTGCTGGAACACGCTGCAAGCTAATCTATAAGCAATCACCGCACAACCAAAGGCTGTGCGGTGATTTTCATTTGCAGGTAGTATTTTTTTAAACCGTTCCGATTTTATTGATGGTGAGTGTTGCACGATTTAAGATGACATCCGTTCCATCTGAAAGAATTTGGAGGACTTCAGGTGCAGCGGTTACAGAAAATGGAATGTTCCACGCAAGTGTATTGCTCTGTTCTGCGGTCGTCATAGTGGTGCTGCTTGTTTCAAGAATGGTTGTTCCCTGTTCAAGAGAAAGGGAAATCGTCAACGGCAGGGTAGCAGTTCCGGTTGGAGAAACTTCCGCTGTAAAAGCAGCCTGATAAATGCCGGGAGTTTCCACTGTAATTTGATTGCTGCCAGCAGCATGTGTCAAATCTGTTCCAGATTGAAGCAGATTAACCGCAAAGGAAACGGGTGTATTTTCAGTCAATGCCTGCTCTGTGGTATCTTGTACCGCCAGAACACTTGGTCTTGATTCAGCAGCAGAAGCCCCAGTCGCCCCGGCAGGAATGACGAAGTTCAACACAGCGTTATTTTCCGTTCCGGTGTTGGTAACGCTTGCATTCGTCCCCGGTGCACCTGTGGTAGTTGTTCCAACTTGAACAGTGGCAGCCGTGCCATCTGCACCATCTGCACCGTTTGCCCCTGTCGCTCCGGCAGGAATAACGAAGTTCAACACAGCATTGCTGTCCGTTCCAGTGTTGGTAACAATGGCATTTGTTCCGGGTGTACCTGTGGTGGTCGTTCCGACTTGCACGGTGGCAGCAGTTCCGGCAACTCCGGCTGCTCCTGTCGCTCCGGCAGGAATGACGAAGTTCAACACAGCGTTGCTTTCCGTTCCGGTATTGGTGACGCTCGCATCTGTCCCCGGTGCACCTGTGGTAGTCGTGCCAACTTGAACAGTAGCAGCCGTGCCATCTGCACCAGTTGCACCATCCGCCCCGTTTGCCCCTGTTGCCCCAGCAGGAATGACAAAGTTCAACACAGCATTGCTTTCCGTTCCGGTATTCGTAACACTCGCATCTGTTCCCGGTGTACCTGTGGTAGTCGTTCCAACTTGAACAGTGGCAGCCGTACCATCCGCACCAGTTGCACCATTTGCCCCCGTCGCCCCGGCAGGAATCACGAAGTTCAACACGGCGTTGCTTTCCGTTCCGGTATTAGTAACGCTGGCATTTGTTCCCGGTGCACCTGTGGTAGTCGTTCCAACTTGAACAGTGGCAGCCATACCAGTTGCACCGGTTGCCCCCGTTGCACCAACCGCTCCCGTTACACCCGGCGGTCCTTGAAAACAACACGTTGGCATTGGCGGTGGCGGTGGACAGCAGCCACAGTTCGGATTTTTAGAATCATAACATGCCATAAAGTGTTCCCCCTTTTTGTTTTTCTAGCAATTCTTTTTGTTTGAGATAAGGTTCGGCTTCCTCTGTTTTCCCCAACGCCAACAGGCATTGGCAGAGGGCAGTCAGCGGCAGTTCTTCCAGATAAATCGGCTGGCAAAATCCCACTTGCGGACGTTTTCCGCATTCCAATGCCAGCTGAAACCAGAATACCGCTGATTCTAATTGTTGATGGGCAGACAGATATTGTCCGATTCGATAACAAGCATCTGCCCGTGGCGTGGCATACTGAAAACTTTGGAATACACTTTGCAGGGCAGCTTCCGGCTGCTGAAGTTGCTGGTAACAATCCGCTCGACATAGACAGGCGGTTGCACAGTCTACCGACCAGCCACCGCCATCCGCTAAAAACTTAGAGAATGCCGAGATGGCAGCCTGATAGGCAGCGTGTTCCATTAACTCCCGTGCATAGTAATATTGTTCCCGTGGAGAAAACGGAATGCCAGCAGCAATTTGCTTTTGATAGATTTGCAAGTTTCGGTCTGCATCCCGTGGCTTTTGTTTTTTGTGCCAGATGGGGATGTCTTCTCGCTGAACTGTTCCCCGAATCGGAATGACTTCGTGCACCGCCCCTTCCCATTGATAGTTTGCGGTTCGCCGCATCAGACGTTCTCGTTCAAAGGTAAAGAGCGGTTGATTTTGTCCGTCCAACGCTGCATAGTAGGGCATTACAATCATATCTGCTTGAAAGTATGGTTTTCGCTCTAAAAATTGCTGTTGACTTTCCGGAGGCAATACATCATCTGCATCCATCCAGAATAAATAGTCTCCCGTGCCCTTAGAGAATGCAAAGTTTCGGGCAGCAGAAAAATCATCCTGCCACGGGAACTCATAGAGGTGTGGTGTAAAAGCGGCTGCGATCGTCTTTGTTTCATCGACAGAGCCAGTATCTACAATGATGATTTCATCGACCAGATGGGCAACAGACTGCAAACAGCGTTCTAAAACAGCTGCTTCATCTCGTACAATCATGCATAAGCTAATCGTTGGCATAAAAAATCCCCCTCTGTGTATTCCTACCGTTATACTATGCAGGAATTCCAGAGGGGGTGAACCGATTCAATTTTCATCAATCACCGATGAGCATCAAACACCAGTAACAAGTTTCATCAGAAGAAACATAAACGCCAACAGCTGCACTGGTATAATCTGTACCCAAAATATTTGCACGATGTCCCGGAGAATGCATCCAAGCAGTTATTGTCGTTTTTGGGGTATTAAACCCAGCAGCAATATTTTCACCAGCACACATATAGAAAATTTCTAAGTCGTCCAAAACGGAAAAAGCAGATTTTCCATTTGGTCGAGAGTGAGAAAACGATGTTGCAAGTTCTTCTGCTCGGATAGAAGCAGCCTGATACAATTCTTTATTGAAAGAAAGTTCAGCCAGTCCATTTTCTACTCGGTTTTCATTAACCAATTCTAAAACCTTTTGAGAACGATCCCATGCAAGTTGCTCTGCTGCGGACATTCTTAAAATCTCCCAGCTAACCGTAATGCCGGCTGCCTGTTTGGCGTAATATTGCAGCACCATAACAGCATCCTGTACAGAGATGACACCATCTTCATCGACATCTGCCGTGACTTTCAAGTCACTTGAAACCTCCGTGGGGATACCGGCAGAGATTTTTGCATAGGTTTCCAAAATCCAGCACGCATCTTGTATTGTAACCGAACCATCTCCATCAACGTCCCCCAATTCTGCTGCAGATGCAGAAAAAGCACTGCCATTTAATAAAAACGAAATTCCAAAAACTGTTGATAAGATACAAGCAAAACCCCGCAGCAAGATTGTACGAACCGCTGTTATTTTTTGTTTCATTTCCATCCTCCTTTTCTCAAATATTGTATAAATGTTCCATAATTATTCTATCATAGAGTTTCTTTTTTGTCAACATGCTGAATGTGGACAATTAGTAACGAATTGAAACAGAATTGTTTCAAAATGGTGATTCGGTGAAACGGCACATTTTCAAATAAGAATATTTTATGAAAAGCGTGTCACAAGATGCATGATGGATGGAATGAACAGAAAAACAGCAACTTGTTTTTCTACAAGCTGCTGAATATGATCGGATTATCTTTGGAAATAGAAAGACAAAAGAAATTTTGCCGGATGTCCATGATATTTTGGCATCGGCGGTGGAGCTTCATGATGGGGTTGTGTTTCCACTGTACAGAGAAAGACGAACAGATACCAAATCCAATAAGCCAAGAATAACAGCGATAATACAAAACCGCAGATACAGAGAATCAGTCCGGCAGTGACCAGACCATTGTGGAAAACTTTTTCCCGTTTCCGTACTTTGATGACAAAAACAATCCCAAGAATGCTGCAAATCGTGGAGAGAATCGGAACGCAGGCAAGGGCAGAGGAAATAATGCCTAGAATTAAAGATGCAATGGCGTATCCGCTGCTATGCGTATAGGGAACCACAGATTTTTCGGAAATGGTTAGATTGTTCTGCAAAGCAGCATCTGAATCCTGTTGTGTGTGCATAGCGAAACCTCCTATCTATTGAAATGTTCAATGAAATCATGCATATACATCATCATCATAACAAAAAAGAAGTGGTTTGTCAAGCATTTTTCCCAGCGGAAAAACAGCAAATTCTTGGGAAATGTTGCACGACAGACCGTTGTCCGCAGAATCGTTGCAATCGTTTGCAGCAGTGAAACAATTTCTGGAAATGGATGGCATAGCATACAAAAAAACAGACCTGCATTTGTGATAGTTGATGTAATTTCCTTACAGCATATTGCTTTTTTTCGGGTTTTCTTGTATAATAAGAAAAAAATAAGGGAGTGTGGAGATGAAGAAGTGGCAGATTCAGCAGCCGGATGAAGCGGCTGCAAAGAACATACAGGCGAACAGTGACCTTTCGCTTTTTTGTGCAGAATTGTTGACGGTACGAGGCTATCGAACGATTGAGGAAACGGCATCGCAGTTTTCCTGTCCGGCACTCTCTGACCCGTTCTTGATACGGGATATGCAGGCGGCAGCCGATTGTTTAAATGCAGCGATTGACAGCGGTGAAAAAATTTGTGTCTATGGAGATTATGACTGTGACGGCGTGATGGCGACCGTCATTCTCTATTCTTATCTCATGGAACTGGGTGCAGATGTGGTTTATTATATTCCGGAGCGGTCGGAAGGATATGGTATGAATCTGAACGCACTGGAAACACTGAAAGCACAGGGTGTTTCGCTGATTGTCACAGTGGATAACGGAATCGCAGCGTTAGAGGAAGCCGACTGGATTGCAGAACAGGGCATGCGGTTGGTGATTACTGACCACCACCAGCCCTACAGTACACTGCCAGCAGCAGTTGCCGTAGTAGACCCGCATCGTGTGGACTGCCCGTCCCCGTTCTCGCTATTCTGTGGGGCAGGACTGGCATTGAAACTCGTTGCAGCGATGGACGGCGGCGATATGACTTTTGCATTGGAGCAGTTCGGCGATTTGGCAGCAATTGCAACGGTTGCCGATGTGGTTTCTCTGACGGGAGAAAATCGCTTTTTGGTACAGCAGGGGTTGCGGTTGCTCGCCAATACGGAACGCCCGGGCTTGCTGGCACTGCTGGAACTGACTGGGATGCAGGGAAAGACGCTGACGGCAACCAATCTTGCCTTTACGCTTGCCCCACGCATCAATGCAGCTGGGCGATTTGGTTCGCCGAAGCTGGCAGTATCGTTGCTGCTGGCGGAAACGATGGAAGAAGCCATGCCGCTTGCGAAGCAGCTGGAGCAGTGCAACCGCCAGCGAAAGGAAGCCGAAGCCGACATTTTGCAGGAGATTCAAGAACAAATTCAAGTGCATCCGGAACTGGTACAGCAGCGAGTGTTGCTGTTCAGTGGAAAGGATTGGCATCATGGTGTGATTGGGATTGTAGCGGCTCGATTAGAGGAGCAGTTCGGGAAACCGGTCATGGTTCTTACGATTGAGGGCGAACAGGCGAGAGGTTCGGCACGGTCATTCGGTGATTTTTCCGTGTTTGCGTGTCTGGATGCTTGCCGCAGCCACCTGACAAAATATGGTGGACATCCGGGAGCAGGCGGATTTTCGCTTTCTGCCGCAGAAATTCCGGCGTTTTTCGCAGCCGTACAGCAGTATGCAGCGGAGCAGTTTCCGCATATGCCGCAGATGACCTTGCAGGCAGATCGGTTGCTGTTGCCGCAGGATCTCACCATAGAGAATATTGCAAGCCTTTCAGTTTTAGAACCATACGGCGAGGGGAATCCAGCTCCAATTTTTGCAATTTGTCACGCTGTATTAGAAGCGATTCAGCCGCTCTCCGGCGGTCTGCACAGCAAGTTAAAGCTGCGGTATGGCAGTCTGTATTTGGATGTGCTGTTGTTTCGGGTTGCACCGGATGCCGTAGGCTTACCGCTGCAAAGCATGTGTGATTTTCTGGTAACAGCAGAGTGCAAGACGTTTCAGGGCAGACCGCAACTCTCGCTGATTGTAAAAGATTACCGCAGAAGTGGCATTTCACAGGCAAAGTATTTTGCAGCCCGTGAGGCATACGAAACGGTTTGCCGGAAAGAGCCATTGCCAGAAGCTTATTATGTAGCGATGACCCCGACACGAGCGGAGCTGGTGCAGGTTTATCGGCATTTGCCGGAAACACCATTGGCAATGGATACGTTATTTATTCAGCTGCAACCGCAGTATAACTATGGAAAGCTGCGGCTGATTCTGGATATTTTTGCAGAATTAAAGCTGATACAAATGGATGTTTGGAAAGAAACGGTTCAGCGGATGTCGGTTACAGGAACGGTGCAGCTGGAACAGTCTGCGATTCTCGCAGAGATACAGGAAAAAACGGGGAGGGTTTCTTATGATAAATGATCAAAGTGTTTTACAGGGGATTCCGGACAACGTCACGATTTCGGATTTAAGCAAATACATCGTACGGACGAACCGCAACTATGATTTGCCCATTATTGTATCGGCTTATGAGTTTGCGTTTCAGGCACACGGTGACCAGAAGCGTTCTTCCGGAGAACCATATATCGTACATCCGCTTTCAGTCGCCTGGATTCTGGTATCTCTGGGAATGGACACCGAATGTGTCTGTGCCGGATTGCTGCATGATGTTGTAGAAGATACCGGACATACACTGGATGACATCTGCAAGCTGTTTGGACAGAATATTGCCCAGCTGGTAGACGGTGTGACAAAGCTGGTTCAGATGAAGCAGATGGTTCTGAACAAGGAAGAACAGCAGATGGAAAGCGTTCGGAAAATGCTGTTTGCGATGTCGAAAGATATCCGAATCATTATCATCAAGCTGGCAGACCGCCTGCACAATATGCGGACGCTGCACTTTTTACCGCCGGAAAAGCGAAGCCGAATTTCCAAGGAAACTCTCAATGTCTATGCACCGATGGCAGACCAGTTGGGCATCTGGAAAATCAAAGAAGAGCTTTCCGACCGTGCGATTATGTTTCTTGACCCTTGCGGCTGCTATGAGATTGAAAAAGAGTTACAGCTGAAAGATGAAGACGCAAAAAACTTTATTGAAAAGATTCAGCAGGAGTTGCGGAAAGGATTGGAAAAAAGTACCGTCATTAAAAATCCGCCGGAAGTGACGGGACGAGTAAAGAGCCTGTATAGCATCTATCGAAAAGTATATGCTGCGATTCGCAAAGAAGATATGCATGAAATCTCAGAAGTGTATGACAAATATGCGGCTCGGATTATCGTGGATACCGTGGAAGAATGTTATGTTGCCATGAGCGTGGTCGGGATGCTTTATCAGCCGTTGCCAAATCGGACAAAAGACTATATTGCCATGCCAAAGCCGAACGGCTACCGTTCCATTCACATGACGGTCTATGCCTATGGGCTGCCGTTTGAAGTACAGATTCGGACGCATGCGATGCATCAGGCAGCCGAATATGGAATTGTTGCCCACTGGAAATATAAGCAGGGAGAAACCAGCGGAAATATGGATCAGTGGACGAACTGGGCAAGAAAGCTGATTGAAGAACAGCAGAATTCCGATGACATGGAAGAATTTGTTCGCAATCTGAAAAACGATGCTCGGCAGGATGTTGGAATTCTGACACCAAAGGGCAAGCCGATTTTCCTACCAAAGGGTTCTACACCGATTGATTTCGCTTACCGGATTCATACCGAAGTCGGAAACCGCATGATTGGGGCAAAGGTCAACGGAAAACTTGTGCCGCTAGATCAGCCGTTGCAGATTGGACAGATTTGTGAAATTGAATGCTCGAAAGACCCGAACAAAGGACCGAATCGGGATTGGCTGAATATTGTAAAGACAACAGAAGCTCGTTCTAAAATTCGCTCGTGGCTGAAAAAAGAACGTCGGGAAGAGAACATTCAGACCGGCAGAAAGACACTGGAAAACGAACTGCGGCGGAATCACATTCGCATGGAGAATGACGAGAAACTGACCGAACTGCTGCACGATGAAATGATTCGCTATAAATGCGAAACACTGGATGATTTCCTTGCCTCTGTGGGATATTGCGGCATCAATGTTTCCAACTTGATTCCAAGACTCAAAGACCGCTATGACAAGCTGTATAAAAAGCAGGAAGAAGAAAAGCCGTTATCCGCAGAAAATATGCCGGTTTACGTTCAGAAAAAAGAAGATGATTCTTATGTCATTGTTGACCAGATCGACAACCTGCCGAATCATTGTGCAAACTGTTGTCATCCGGTGCCGGGCGATGAGATTGTGACTTTCACCACAAGAGGATATGGGCTTGCCATTCATCGGGCAGACTGCCCGAATTATCTGCGGGATTTGAAATCCGGTGACCCGGAACGCATTGGCAGGTGGAACAAGGCGAAGTGGACGGAAACGGCTGCGGCTGCCCCAGTTGTTGCGAGTCTGGATGTTTTAGCTCCTGACCGTATCGGGCTATTGCTGGATGTCACGAAGACTGTGGTAGATTCTCGTATGCTGATTGTGCATTCGCAATCGTACAATCTCAAGAACGGCAATGCAATCTGTGAAATTACCGTAAAATTCAACGGAAATGACCAGCTGCAACAGCTGATGAATAAGCTGAAACGGATTCCGGGCGTGATTTCCGTAGAACGTACCAAGAAAGGATAAGAGCCATGGCGAAGATTACCCGTATTATGGTTGCACCGCTGGCGGTGAATTGTTATATCATTGCAACCGAACAGCACAACGCTGTTGCGATTGATGCAGGCGGCAGCGTGCCGAAGATTTTGCAATTTTTGCAGGACAATGGTTTGACATTGCAAAAAATCCTGCTGACGCATGGACACTATGACCACATCGGCGGTGTTGCCGAATTGCAGGCAGCAACTGGGGCAGAAGTTTATATCCACGAAGCAGATGCCCCGATGTTGTCGGACAGCAATTTGAATTTAGAAAAGTGGATTACCGGAGAAACCGAAACCACACCGATTTCCGAATATCATGCAATTCATGATGGAGATACGATTGTGCAGGATGAATGCGTTTTCCATGTCCTGCATACACCAGGACACACCAAAGGCGGTGTCTGCTATCAGTTAGACCGAACACTCTTTACCGGAGATACCCTGTTCCGCTGCTCTCGTGGCAGAACCGATTTTCCGGGCGGCAATGATGCGGAACTATATGCCTCCTTGCAGCGGTTGAAACAGCTGGAGGGAGAGTATGACGTTTTACCGGGACACAACGAAACCTCAACCCTTTCTTTTGAACGGGAACACAATCCAAATTTAAGGTGATGAAATGAAGGAAACCACACAAACCAATCTGCCCACATTTCCGGTGGAATTATATGGGCATTCGCTGAAATATGAAATTGAATGTATGCTGAAAATTTTTCTTCCGGCGACCAAGTTTGTTTTTTCCTATGAAACTGCCTCCCTGCTCCGTTCTGCGGAGCAGGGTGCATTTTTGCAGCTGAAACATGGAAAACAATTTACATGGTTTTTCTGCGTGCTGCGGTATCAGGGAAAATACCGCCGCTGTGCAGCAAAGCTACCGAAGTGTACACCGGAGGAAAACAAACAAACCTGTGAATATCAGTTCAGCCGGATGCTGTTCACGCTGTTGCAGGAGATGACCGGAATTGAAGTGCCGTGGGGCTTGTTGACGGGGATTCGTCCTGTCCGAAAGGCATTTTCCATGATGGAAGAAAGCGGCGAATCGTTGGATGCAGTCATGGAACAACTGCGAACGGTCTATCTGGTATCGCCAGAAAAGCTATCTTTGCTGCGGAAAACAGCAGAAGTACAGCTGCCTTTGCTCCGGCAGACTCCGAAACGGTCAGTCGGCTTTTATATTTCGATTCCGTTTTGTCCAACTCGATGCAGCTATTGTTCCTTTGTATCCCATTCCATTGCACAGGCAAAGCATCTGATGCCGGAATATATCCGCCTGCTCTGTCGGGAACTGGAAATCTGGGGGGACATCATTCAGAAATTACAAGTTACCGTGGATACGATTTATTTTGGCGGTGGTACGCCAACTTCCATTTCTGCGGAAGCGTTGGAACAGCTTCTGCAAACAGTGGTACGAGTCTTTGACCTTTCCAAGGTACGGGAGTTCTGCGTAGAGGCAGGCAGACCGGACACCATTACACGGGAGAAACTGGAAGTCTTGAAACGCTATGGTGTTGACCGGATTTCTGTCAACCCGCAGACGATGGAAGATGCTGTTTTGCAGCAAATCGGTAGAAAACATACTTCTGCACAAATTGCAGAGGCATTTCAGTTGGCACGAGAAGTCGGATTTACCAACATCAACATGGACTTGATTGCAGGGCTGCCGCACGATACACCAGAGGGCTTTCATCGGACACTGGAAAAGGTACTGGCATTGAATCCGGATAGCATCACCGTGCATACATTGACTTTGAAACGGGCGGCAACGCTCTTTTCCGATTGTCAGGCACAGATTGGCAATCCAGTGCGGGAGATGGTGCGGGACAGCATTGCTCTGCTGCCGGAATATGGTTACCAGCCATATTACATGTATCGGCAGAAGAACACCATTGACAATCAGGAGAATGTGGGCTATGCACGGGCTGGGAAAGAATCCTACTATAACATGCTGATTATGGACGAGTCACAGTCGATTTTTGGAGCAGGCTGTGCAGCATCTACGAAGATTGTAGAGCCGGACTGCGGACGGATTACTCGGATTCATAACTATAAATTCCCGTATGAATATATCCGGCAGTTTGACCAGCTGATGGAGAAGAAACAGCAAGTGTTCGAGATTTATCAGCGAATGGAAGCAGCGGAACAGAATTAAACGAAAACGATTGCATCAACTGCGGTCGAGCTGGCTCAGCTCGGTGGAGAGGGTGATTCCCCACAGTGTGGGGAAATGTCCCGAAGGGACAAAAGGGCAGGGC
>ERZ773190.220-NODE-220-length-72380-cov-3.635022_pt1 | contig 72380 bp, 61 predicted proteins | sample MGYA00511111_ERZ773190 | MGnify/ENA primary metagenome ERZ773190 (study PRJEB29015, sample SAMEA2737777) | human gut metagenome | biome: human gut; feature: human-associated habitat; material: faeces | place: China | collected 2012 ... | reverse complement strand
GCCTGTGGTAGCAATATCGTGTGGGTTCAAGTCCCATCTCCTGCATTAACAGGGAAGTCGGTGAACGGCTTCCTATTTTATTTTGTGCAGATAATTTTGAAAGTCTATTGGCTATTAATGGTCTGTAACCGTTGCCTGCCACACTGAGGGGTACAGCTGTCACAGGAATTTGATTATTATATTGGAGATGGGATTGCAGCGTGAAGAGATTGAATCTATCTTATATTAATGTAATATGTGTGTTTGTTTTGTCCTTTGCTGTTATGGAGTATGTAAATCTTTTGATTGGCAGAGTGGGCGGATTTCCTGTGCTTGCAGGGGTGCTTGTGTCATATTTCGTTATGAGATATGGCAGCTTTGCAAGGAAAAATATGGCATGCTACATGGGCATCTATATACTGACATGGTTTATCGGCACGGTAGTGTTATTCATTGCAAAATACTCAGGCTGGGGCAATATCAAAAAGCTTGGTCCGGCGCAGTATTTCAAGGCACTGTACGGCTCAACCCTGTCAGAGATATGGGGATATTTTTTTGCAATTGTGCTCATGCTGACAGTGATTGTTTCACTTTTTCCGCTTACCGTAATAAAAAGCAGGAAAATATATGCACGGTATGTGTTGGGAAATGTGCTTTTTTGGACGATAATACTCATACCGCTTAGGTTTATAGATAAGAAATTTGTCAATCACAAGGTGATGTGGCAGGCCGGCTGTATGATGGCCTTTGCTGTGCTTTTGCTTGTGCTGGAGCTTTTCGTTGTATACAGACTGGTGAAATACAGGTATTGCGATGAGCATGCAGACAGGAAAGTGCGCATTCACAGACGCAGGGTTCGAAGGAAAACATTAAAAGCTGTAATAGTCATTGTGCCGGTCGTTGTCATTGCAATTATTGTTGTTTACACATATTTCATGTCGCCTTCAAACGAGCCGGCTGAGTATGAAAAGGTCGCAAGCTGTATCACAAATGATGACAGGCTTGGGCCTATGGTTTATGACAGTCAGGTGTATATTCCGATAACCATAGAGCTTGACTATGCAGGGACTGGCAGTCCGCTTGGCTATATTGTATACAAGGATCAGGACTATAGCAGCAGGTACTATGAGGTTGCAGCATCAAACCTCTTATATATGAATAAGAACGGTGACGATACATATTTACAGATGGCGGGCAACGCATCAAATTCATACAAGAAGCTGTCTGTAGTTGAAAAAAGCAATTCATGGAAGGACTGCAGCGTTTTTCTCATGTGGGATGAGGAGTGGCAGTCAGAGTCGCGCTACAGCAAGGATGTCACAGGCTATACGGAGTGCGATGAGGATTTCATAAAAAGTCTTGAGGATACCTTTGGTGCAGTGAAAATAAATCCGGCAGACTTCAAGGGCTATGATGCCTATTTTACAATAGAGGGCTACAAATCCATGAAGGATGCCATAGAGAGTGACAGTCATGTGGGCACATGGGTGGGCTGCATACTGGCAAAAGACGATAAATTTTACTATGGCAGCTACGACAATGAAATCACAGGCGGACAGCTTCAGATGCTGCGCCATGTGCTCGGCGGTAATTGATATAGCATTTAATTTTTGCCGAAAGAAAATTAAAGTAAAAAGAAATAAAAAAAGGATTTTTAAAAATCACGTCGAATAATAACTAGTGTAGAGCATAATTAGTGGAATGTAACGCTATTTGTTACATTTGTGTGTGAATAGCAGCAGAACATAACGACTGTGACAGCGAGGAGGCAGATAAATGACTATTCGCGAGCAGATAGAAAAACGTGAGCAGGAAATACTTAGTCCGTTCGCATGCCTGAGTATCAACTCAAGAGGCAGGGACTATGATGAGCCGCAGTGCGATATCAGACCTGTTTTTCAGCGGGACAGGGACCGGATACTGCATAGCAAGGCATTCAGGCGTCTGAAAAATAAGACACAGGTGTTTCTTACGCCAAAGGGCGACCATTACCGCACCCGTATGTCGCATACGCTTGAGGTGTCGCAGAATGCCAGGACAATAGCCAAGGCACTGAGACTGAATGAGGATCTGGTGGAGGCTATAGCGCTGGGACACGACCTGGGGCATACGCCGTTTGGACATGCGGGTGAGCGCATCCTCAATGAGATATACGAGGGTGGCTTTAAGCATAATGAGCAGAGTGTGCGCATAGTGGAGAAGCTCGAAAAGGACGGAGCAGGACTCAATCTGACATGGGAGGTCAGAGATGGTATGCTAAATCACCAGACTTCGCTCATGCCACACACCTTAGAGGGCAAAATAGTCAGGCTTTCAGACAAGATAGCCTACATAAATTCAGACTTTGATGATGCAATCCGAGCACAGCTTCTGTGCGAGGATGATATACCGCTTGAGATAAGAAACACGCTTGGACACAGCACCAAGGCCAGGCTCAATCATATGGTGCACAATATCATCACAAACAGCATGGGAAAGGACGATATATGCATGTCAAAAGAGTCCGCGCAGGCAATGCAGGATTTGCGGAAATTCATGTTCGCAAACCTCTATAACAATCCTGTCGCAAAAAGCGAGGAGAAAAAGGCCAAGGCGATGCTCAAGCAGCTTTACTTCTATTATATGGAGCATATAGAGGAGCTGCCGCAGAAATACCTCGCCATGCTAGGGCAGGGTGATGACAAGGGGCGCATCATATGCGACTATATTTCAGGCATGACAGACCAGTATGCCACCACGAAGTTCCATGAGTATTTCGTACCGGTAGCATGGGAAATCGATGGTTACTGAGATTATTTATAATTCTGTAAAACCCGCCTGGTGAGCGTGCCGCACTGCAGACGCGCTCGCCGGGCGACACAAATGACAACAAAGAAGAACAGTAAGGGGATGATAAAATGCCGTACTACTCTGACGAGCTTGTAGAGGAGGTACGTTCGCGAAATGACATAGTCGATGTCATAGGAAGCTACGTGCACCTTCAGAAAAAGGGAAGTACTTATTTTGGATTATGCCCATTCCATAACGAAAAGACCGGATCCTTTTCCGTCTCACCGAAGCAGATGTACTATTGCTTCGGCTGTGGAGCCGGAGGCAATGTATTTACATTTCTCATGCAGTATGAGAACTTTACCTTCCCAGAGGCCATGCAGGAGCTTGCAGACCGTGTGGGAATTGAGCTTCCCAAGCAGGAGATGACATCAGCACAAAGGAGAGAAGCAGACAGGCGCACACAGCTGCTTGAGATAAATAAAGAGGCTGCAAAGTATTTTTATATGCTGCTTCGTGGACCGAGAGGACAAAGGGCGCATGAGTATTTCAAAAAGAGAGAGCTGTCCGATGAGACAATGCAGAAGTTCGGGCTTGGTTACTCGGACCAGTACAGTGATGATCTGTACAAGTATCTGCGCAGCAAGGGCTATGATGATGAGATACTTAAGGAGACAGGTCTTGTGACGATAGATGAGGTCAGAGGCGGGCACGATAAGTTCTGAAATCGTGCGATGTTTCCGATTATGGATGTGCACAACCGTGTCATAGGCTTTGGAGGCCGAGTGATGGGGGACGGAGAGCCAAAGTATTTAAACTCTCCGGAGACAAAGATATTTGATAAGAGCCGTAATCTTTACGGACTTAATATAGCAAGGAGCACGAGGAAAAACCAGCTCCTTTTGTGTGAGGGCTACATGGATGTCATAGCACTGCATCAGGCGGGCTTTGACAATGCGGTGGCGTCGCTTGGCACGGCGCTCACGAGCGGACATGCCTCACTATTAAAGAGATACACCAATGAGGTGTATCTGACATATGACAGTGATGGCGCCGGGGTAAAGGCAGCGCTGCGTGCGATTCCGATACTCAAGGAGGTAGGCATCACAACAAAGGTCATTAACATGCGGCCGTACAAGGACCCGGATGAGTTTATCAAGGCGCTTGGCGCACAGGAGTATGAGGAGCGTATCAAAAAGGCTGAAAACAGCTTTATGTTTCAGATACGGATCATGCAGGCAGGCTATGATATGGACGATCCCGAGTCAAAAACCGCATTTTATAATGAAATCGCAAAGAAGCTGCTTGGTTTTACCGAGGAGCTTGAGCGGACAAACTATACGCAGGCAGTGTCCAGAGAGTACAGCATACCATACGACGACTTAAGAAAGCTCGTAAACAGTATGGCAATGAAGGGCGGTATCGTAAAGCCCCAGACAAAGCTTAAAAGTGGAATCAATGAGAAAAATAAAAAGGAGGATGGCATGAAGCAGTCGCAGAAGCTTCTCCTCACATGGCTCATAGAGGATAATTCACTTTTTGACAGGATAAAGGGGCGTATCAGTGCAGATGACTTTACCGAAGAGCTGTACCACAAGGTGGCTAAGGAGGTTTTTTCACAGTACGAGACCACGCATACAGTAAATCCGGCCAGGATAGTAAGCATGTTTACCGATGAGGATGAACAGCGCGAGGTGGCAGGGCTTTTCAATGCCACAATCCATCAGGTGGAGGGCAAAAATGACAAGGCAACCGCACTCAGGGAAACCGTTGTCCGTATCAAGCAAAACAGCATAGACTATCGTTCAAAGCATCTGGCACCTACAGATATGGAGGGCATGATGAGGATTATTGAGGATAAGCGTGCACTCGAAGAATTGCAAAAAATACCAGAATAAAGAGGAAAATAAAATGGCAAAGAAAAAGGAACAAAAAGACATGGCACAGGAGCAGGAGCAGAAACTGAATTTCCAGCAGAAGCTTATTGAGATTCTTGAGCTTGGAAAAAAGAAAAAGAATATGCTCGAATATCAGGAAATTGCAGATTTTTTCAAGGACTTAAATCTGGATCCGGAGAAGTTTGAGATGGTAATTGATTATCTCGAGCAAAACGGCATAGATGTGCTTAAAATCAGCAATGATGATGACGTGGATGATGATATCATACTCGATGATGAGGACGAGGTAGAGGTTGAAAAGATTGACCTCTCAGTACCGGAGGGAGTCAGCGTCGAGGATCCTGTCCGTATGTATCTTAAGGAAATAGGTAAGGTACCTCTTCTCTCAGCAGATGAGGAGATTGAGCTCGCCCAGAATATGGAGGACGGAGCGGTAGCAACCGAGAAGATTAATGTGCTGAAGGGCCGCCTTGATGGTGCATCGGAAGAGGAAAAGGCTGAGATAAAGGAAGAAATAAAGACTCTGCAGAGGGATGTGGACAAGGGAGCAGATGCCAAAAAGCGTCTTGCAGAAGCAAACCTGCGTCTTGTTGTCAGCATCGCAAAGAGATATGTGGGAAGAGGAATGCTTTTCCTTGACCTGATTCAGGAGGGAAACTTAGGTCTTATCAAGGCAGTTGAGAAGTTCGACTACAAGAAGGGCTACAAATTCTCTACATATGCCACATGGTGGATTCGCCAGGCTATCACAAGAGCCATAGCTGATCAGGCCAGAACAATCCGTATTCCTGTGCATATGGTTGAGACAATCAACAAGCTCATACGTGTGTCAAGACAGCTCCTTCAGGAGCTTGGCAGAGAGCCTTCACCGGAGGAAATTGCCAAGGAGATGAACATGCCGGTAGAGCGTGTGCGTGAGATACTCAAGATATCACAGGAGCCTGTTTCACTTGAGACTCCAATCGGTGAGGAGGAGGATTCACATCTTGGTGATTTCATCAAGGATGATAATGTACCGGTTCCTGCTGATGCGGCAGCATTCACACTTCTTAAGGAGCAGCTTGAGGAGGTGCTTGGCACTCTTACAGAGAGAGAGCAGAAGGTACTCACACTCCGCTTTGGCTTAGAGGACGGCAGAGCCAGAACACTTGAAGAAGTAGGTAAGGAGTTCAACGTCACTCGTGAGCGTATCCGCCAGATTGAGGCAAAGGCGCTAAGAAAGCTTCGTCATCCAAGCAGAAGTAGAAAGCTTAAGGACTACTTAGAGTAAGATGATTAGGCTATCCAGAAGAATGAAGGCAGTGGCATCAATGGTCACGGCCGGCTACACGCTGTGTGATGTGGGAACCGACCATGGCTATGTGCCTATTGCCCTGGTGCAGGGTAATATAATACCGAAAGCAATTGCTGTTGATATAAATAAGGGACCGCTTGAGCGCGCCAATGAGCATATAAGGGCAAACGGTCTGACAGAGCAGATTACCACAAGGCTTTCCAATGGGCTTGAAGCGATACACGATGGAGAGGTTGACTCTATTGTCATAGCAGGAATGGGAGGAGAGCTTGTTATTCACATTTTAACCGCAGGGGAGACGGTGTGCAGGTCGGCAAAGGAGCTGATTCTGCAACCACAGTCGGAAGTGAGCAAAGTCCGTGAATATGTAAGGAACACAGGCTATAAGATAGTTGATGAGGATATGATTTTGGAGGACGGAAAATACTATCCGATGTTCAGATGTGTGCCGTGTGCGGACAATTCCGCATGGGACAATATGGACGAGACGACGGTTACTGTATGCGATTTGTACGGACCGGTACTTATCAAAAACGGTAATCCGGTGCTTCGGAAGTTCCTTGTCAGGGAACACCACAAGCTGGCTGCCATCATGCAGCAGCTAAGGACACAGGAGATGAGCGATTCCATCATGGACAGAATCGAACAGATAAACGAGATGATGGCATACAATGAGGCAGCATATTCGACTATGGGGGCAATAAGAAATGCAGGAATATAGTGTGAAGGTGACCTTGCCGGATGGACAGGTCATGGCAGTGACAGCATCAGAAAGTGATACTTTAGAAGCCGTAGCAAACAGATTCAAGGACTATTATGAGGATGACATAATCCTTGGAATTGTAAACGGCAGGCTTCGTGAACTGAATAAGAAAATAAAAAGTGACTGTGAGCTTAGCTTTGTGACGACAGCTGACAGAGATGGCAGGCGTACATACAGGAGAAGCGTTGTGCTGCTTTTACAGCGGGCTATATACGATGTATATGGCAGCATGACACAGCTTCATGTGATGCATTCGCTCGGAGAAGGCTATTATTGTCAGCTTGAGAAAGCAGTGGAGTGTGCGGACAGCCAACAGGAAAAATATAATGAAGATACAGACCAAGGCAGCAGAGAAAACAGTGAGAAAAGCGTGACAGAGCACGATATCGACATGATAGTATGCAGCATGTACTCATTTGTGGAAAAAGATCTCCCAATCACCAAGCACAGTGCAAAAACACAGTATGCGGAGCAGCTTTTCAAGGAAAAAGGGCTGCATGATAAGGAGAGGTTATTGCACTACAGGAGAAGCTCCAGAGTCAATCTCTATGAGCTGGATGGTGTGGTGGATTATTTCTACGGATTTATGGCACCATCGACAGGCATGCTCAAATACTTTGATATAGTGCCGTATGAGAGTGGATTTGTGCTTCTTTTCCCGGGTGCCCACAGCAGGAGCGTTGAGCCGCTTGTGACATCAAATAAGCTGTTTCACACGCTGGATGATTCCAGGGAATGGAGCAAGATGCTTGGAATAGGCACGATAGGCTCACTAAATGATGCGATTGCAGCCGGCAGGGGACAGGAAATCATGCTGCTTCAGGAGGCACTGATGGAGCAGAAGATAGGAAATCTTGCAGCGCAGATTGCTTCGGATGACAAAAAGAAATTTGTCATGATAGCAGGTCCTTCATCATCAGGCAAGACATCGTTTGCCAACAGACTGTCAATCCAGCTTATCGCAAAGGGCAGAAAGCCACATCCGTTAAGTCTGGATGACTACTATGTGGACAGGGAGCTTTGCCCGAAGAATCCGGACGGAAGCTTTGATTTTGAGTGCCTTGAATCTATTGATGTGAAGCTGTTCAATGAGGATATGAACAGGCTTCTTAAAGGAGAGGCTGTTGATATGCCTTCCTTCAATTTCAAGACAGGAAAGAGAGAGTACCGCGGAAGAAAGCTGACGCTGGGAGCTGATGATATACTTGTCATAGAAGGAATCCACGGCCTAAATGACAGGCTTTCACAGCTTATCCCGCCTGAGCACAAGTTCAAAATCTATATCTCAGCGCTTACACAGCTCAATATTGACGAACACAATCCTCTTTCCACCACAGATGAAAGACTTATACGCCGGATTGTGCGTGATGCGCGTACACGAGGTACCAATGCCACGGAGACCATCGCTATGTGGCCGTCTGTCAGAAAGGGTGAAAGGGAGAATATCTTTCCTTTCCAGGAACAGGCGGATGTGATGTTCAACTCTGCACTTGTGTATGAGCTTGCGGTACTCAAGGTGTATGCGGAGCCATTACTTTTTGGCATAGAAAGAGACTGCCCGGAGTATCTCGAGGCAAAGAGGCTGCTTAAGCTCTTAGACTACTTGCTTCCGATGCCGGCTGACGGCATACCAAACAATTCACTGCTTCGTGAGTTTGTAGGAGGAAGCTGCTTTAATGTTTAAAACTAAAAAAAACCGTATTCCGGCTGTATATAAAATACTGCTTGTGGCAATTGCAGTCATGGCTATTGGCGGTATTGCCGTAAATTGTTATGTGGGAAATTATTATCGGGCAGATTCAATTGCGGAGGCTGCAATTGATTCAGACAGAGAGGTTGCTGTTACCATAGAAAAGAAGGACAAGCGTATACAGGCCACCCAGTACGATTTAAGGCATAAGAATTATACGATAACCTTTGCACCGCAGGATAAGGAAAAAGCCACAAAGGCATTGATTTTTTATCCGGGAGGCAGGGTGCAGTATACGGCGTATGCGCCGCTGATGCATGAACTTGCAAAGAATAATTTCGTGTGCATACTTGTACATATGCCGGGCAACCTCGCAGTATTGGACCAGAATGCAGCAGACGGTATCATTGAAAAATACAAGGAAATATACCCATCCATACAGGAATGGTACATTGGAGGCCACTCCTTAGGCGGAGCCATGGCTGCAGAATATGTGTCAAAGCATGTAGATGAGTTTGACGGATTATATCTTTTTGCAGCATATTCGACCGCTGACCTGTCGGATTCAGATCTGAGGGTTTTTAGCGTGTACGGTTCAGAGGATGGTGTGCTTGATATGGACAAATACCGCAAATACCGCTCAAACCTGCCGGAGGATACATATGAGTATGTCATTGATGGCGGGTGCCATTCTTATTTTGGAAGCTATGGTCTGCAAAAGGGAGACGGTACACCTGATGTGGCTTTCGAGGAGCAGATAGAGATGGCGGTAGACTTTATTACATACAACAGCAAATAATAGTTACCGGTAGACTGCATCATATACAATAGCAATAATAGTTACCGGAAAATAACAAAATGCAACTGAGATATCTCAGTTGCATTTTTAATGGTGCACCTTGCGGCGCACGTTACTAATAAGTTATTTTACGAAACGCCAATAGGCTTTAGATTATTAAAATAAGCAGGACGATAAGCCGGGTTATGTCGTTGAGTGATCATCTATCTAGGACGCCTGTTGCCAGACGCCTCAAGCGACCTACCTAAAGCTGGCGGGCCACGTCAAAGCTTTGTTTCGGTCTTGCTTCGGATGGGGTTTACATGTGCCCTCCCTGTTACCAGTGAGGCGGTAGTCTCTTACACTGCCATTCCACCCTTACCACAAAAGTGGCGGTATATTTCTGTTGCACTGTCCTTAGAGTTTCCTCCACCGGCCGTTAACCGGCATCCTGCCCTATGAAGCCCGGACTTTCCTCACCTGCGGTCTTTCGACACCTGCAGCCGCGATCACCTGTCCTGCATATTTATTTAATATACCAAGCATTTTTCTAAAAATCAAGCCCTTTTACCAACTTTAATAAACGAAATATAAAATGTTTCTTAAAAGACGATAGGTCTATTGACGGTTGTTATCTTCAATATTATCTTAATAAATGTAAAGAACGATTTAAAACCTCAAATTCATAGCGTGGACACTGTATGAGGTAAGAATTTGGCTATAATGAAAATATAGGGCGAGGCGGTAATTATGAGAGAAAAATTTATCAGATTTATGAATGGAAGAAACGGGATGGACGAGCTTGCAAGGGCTGAGTCATGGGTAGTAATGATATTACTTTTGGTTTCAATATTTACAAGGTCGGCGATACTTGATATACTGGCAATAGGACTGATGATACATATGTATTTTCGCGTATTTTCGAGGAATGTAAACAAGCGCTATGCAGAGAATCAGAAGTTTTTAAATGCCAGGTATGAGTGGACCGTAAAGGCAGAGCGCAGGAAAAAGCGCTTTGCACAGAGGAAGCAGTACAAGTTCTTCAAGTGCCCTATGTGCAAGCAGGAGGTCAGGGTGCCAAGAGGACATGGCAAGATCTGTATTACCTGTCCGAAGTGCCGGGAGCAGTTCGTGAGACGTAGCTAATACGTCAATATATACCTGTACATAAGAGCATGGAGAAGAGAAATGTTTGGATATATAACTGTCAATAAGGACACCTTGTCCGAGGAAAATAAAAAAATATATCAAAGCTATTATTGCGGGCTGTGCCAGACAATGAAGTCGCAGTATGGCAGGCGTGCACAGATGGCACTAAACTATGACATGACTTTTCTCATAGTGCTTCTGACAGGTTTGTATGAGCCGGATAGTGTGACGCGGGATGGATTTGTATGCAGCGTGCACCCTACGAAGAAGCGTACACTTCGCACCAATGAGATTACAGAGTATGCTGCAGCTATGAACATATTGCTTGCATACTACAATCTGATAGATGACTGGAAGGACGATAAAAGCCTGACGAAGAAGACATACGCAGAGATGCTGAAAAAGGACTTTGAGAAGGCAAAAAAAGGCTATCCGATACAGGCTAAGGCAATAGAGGACTACATTGCAAGGCTTGCAGAGTGCGAGAAGAGCAATGATACCAATATTGATGCAGTTGCAGGGCTGACAGGAGAGATGCTCGGCATACTTTTTGCGTGGAAGCAGGATGAGTGGCAGAAGGATTTGAAGGAATTTGGCTGCTATATGGGCAAATTTATTTATATAATGGATGCGTATGAGGACATAGGGGATGATGTAAAAAAGAAATCATATAATCCACTTATACAGCTCATGCATTGCTGCAATAATGATCAGGAAAAATTTGACAAATCCTGTCGGCTTATGATGACATCTATGCTTTCAGAGGCAGCAAAAATATTTGAGAGGTTGCCAATTCTCTTACATGCGGATATAATCAGAAATGTTCTATACTCCGGTGTGTGGAGCAAGTATGAGTATATTCAGATGAAGAAAAGGAAGAAACATAAATGATAGATCCATATCAGGTGCTCGGTGTCAGCCGCAGTGCAAGTGACGATGAAATAAAAAAGGCCTACAGGAGCTTAAGCAGAAAATATCATCCTGATGCCAATATCAACAATCCTAACAAGGATCAGGCTGAGGAGAAGTTTAAGCAGGTGCAGCAGGCATATGACCAGATAATGAAGGAAAAGCAGTCCGGTGCTGCCGGAGCCGGTGGATATGGTGGTGCAGGAAGCGGCAGCTCATACGGCGGCAGCTCCTATGGTGGAGCATATGGTGGTGGACCGGGAGCAGGTGATCCATTTGGAGCAGGTGGACCGTTTGGTGGTTTCTATGGCCGCTATACCTACAATAATGCAGGCAGCAGTGCACAGGATGACAATCCAAAGGTGCGTGCAGCAGGCAATTTCATCAGCAACGGCTACTACAATGAGGCACTGAAGGTGCTTGAGGAGGTACCTTTTGCTGAGAGACGCGGAAGGTGGTACTACTACAGTGCTATCGCAAACCAAAAGCTCGGCAACACAGCGACAGCCATAGAACACATACAGCGAGCAGTGTCGCTTGAGCCAAACAACATGCAGTACCGCCAGTTTATGCAGATAATTGAAAATGGTGGCTCGTGGTATTCGGATATGGGAGACATATACGGACGCCCTAGTGGCAGGGGCAGCGAGTGCTGCAGTCTGCTAGCCACATTCTTTTGCTGGCAGATGTTCTGCTGCTAGTATAGCGTTTTTTAATTAACTACACCAATGATAACAGCCTATGACTCGATGAGACATAGGCTGTTATTTGATATTATGCTGTGGTGTACAGCCTGACAAGGTAGTGTTAAATTTGTATTAGACAGGTATCACTTCCGGTGTATCCAATGTCAATTATATGGCTTTTTAAAGTTGAAAAAGGTACTGGATTGTTATATAATAGTACTAAATATATAGGTTGCATCGACATTATTTTGGTTAGTTTAGGGGACAAAAATGGAGAAGTTGAATATACTAATCCTGGATAGCAACAATAAGGACAGACAGGAGCTAAGAAAAATAATCGAGAGCACAGACTCTGATTTTATATACGAGATAATGGAAGTGGCAAATCCACAAAAAGCCACACAATTGCTTGGTGAGCGCAGAATAGATATCATGCTTACGGAGATTTTTGACAGCATAGAGACTGGGATAGATATCATAGGCTATGCCAGAGAAAAAGGTGTCAAGCCTTATATACATATAGTGATTGTAAGTAGACAGCGTGATTTTGAGAGCGCCCGAATGGCGATAGAGCATGGAGTGGAGCTGTATATCTTAAAGCCGGCTACACCGATGGAGATTGCATCGTGCATGGCACAGATAATTTGTGAGATACATGATAGCAGAAAAAATGAAGAACAAAAAAACAAGATGACATTTTTTATGTGTGGATTTTTCCTGTCGCAATATATTGCAACAGGAAACAGGCGGTATATGGACGAGCTTATGAGATTCACACAAATGAATGCTTCAAACTCTGCCCAACATGTGAGTAATATCATGCTTTTGTGGGTAGACAGTGAATTTTGGAATGAAAATGCTGATAAAGTCATTGATAGAATAAAAGAGAGATTTGCTTCAAGGACAGAGGCTGTCAGTCTGGGTGGCAACTATGTGCTTATACTGCTTTGGGAGAATCATTACAGCAGGTCAAGCTATATAGCTGAGGGTATATACTATATGCTTACTGAGGTGTATGGACAGCAATGCTATATGGCCGTGGGAGCCGGTATAAAGGATGTCTATGATATATACGACAGCTGTCAGAGGCTTGAAAAGCTTATGGAAAACAGGTTTTTTGATGACAACAATGGTATCTACTATGAGGATGATGATGAGCTTGTCGAGCGTGATGAATCTGAGAGAGTGGAGTGTATAAACAAGCTGCTTATGTACATCAGAAAGAGGGATATCGAGCTGGTCAGAAAAGAGTATGGGCACTTGAAGCACATGATGTTTCAGAACAAATCGGATTCCGAGACTTTTGTGAAGTTCGTTTTTTCTGAGATTGTGCTTGAGCTGTACAATGCAGCTCATGGAAGTATCTATGGACCGGGTAAGAAACAGGTCGAGAAGCTTTTTGAGGCAGGATCTCTAAATGAGTTATATAATATCACAGAGGAAAACCTCTGTATTTATGAGGAAAATATCGCTACAGATGACAAGCAGATCAGAAAGGATATTGCACTGGTCAAGAGCTATATCAAGGCACATCTGTCCGAGAAGATAAATTTGGAGAGCCTTGCCGATATGGTCTTTCTTTCACCTGGGTATTTGAGCCTCATTTTCAAGCAGTCGACAGGGGATACAGTCAGTCATTACATTATCTCCCAGCGTATAGAAGAGGCAAAGAGACTGCTCGAGACCACCAATATGAAGATTAACCAGATTTGTGAGAAGGTAGGCATTGATAATGTATCGTATTTTGGACAGCAGTTTAAGATGGTTTGTGGAATAAGTCCAAGCGAGTACAGAAAGCGCAAAAAATTCGGGGGATAGAACCGGATTAACATATGAAGCAGTCTTTGGGCGAGAGCACGGAGACCGCTTCATTTTTTGTTGGCAGTTGGGTGGGACTTCATCCCATGTGACCGACCGTAGCATACTCTCTCGCGTGAGCTACGCTGCCAAGCTACTGTAGGAATTATGCTTTTTAGGTTAGCGATGCCTGACGAAACCGTGGAAACGCGCCGTCCATGGCGCGGTTCTCCTTGAGCTCCCATCCGTGGGAGCTCATTTCTGTGCATAGTGTGCATAATTCAACAGTATCTAAGCAGCTTCGCTATTCGCTCATGCGAGAGAGTATGCTACGGTCGGTCCCACGTGATGAAGCCCCTTATGCTATGGCAGAATGTAAATAGAGAGACAAAAATCTACAAAAAGTACCAAAATTAGGAATAAAATACCGTTTGAATAAAGAATTTTTTAAGATAAAAATGAAATGATATGAAAATAGTGATACAAATGTGAAAATATTTATATTTACGAAAAGTCTCTAAAGTATATAATTATATATATCGAAAATAGTATAAGAGTAGAATCGTATGGAGAGTTGATGATGAGGGTAATGAGAAAAATACTCAAAAGAAAAGTCAGCATTGTGATGGCAGTGCTTGTTATATTGGGAATAGCAGTTTATGGGGTAAGTGCGTTTGCGGAGGAGCAGACTGCTACCACGGAAACTTTTACGGTAAATCAGAATTATATATATTTAAATCCTGCAGGTATGAATTTAGGCAGTGTTGATTGGACAAGTAGTAGCGCTGATATCAGGCTGAATGTAACTGGCTGGGAAGATATACATCAAGGTACATATGATCCAAAGAGCGGATATTGGTATTGGGATGCGACAAATTGGGAAATAAAAGATGTAAATACATATTTTTTCACTTACGGCACTGATTGGAGTGTAATAAAAAGTAAGTCATATTACAGAACAGAAGTATCAAGTGATATTCTTGCAAAAGGTAAGGTATATGCACAAAATGGTACTGCATCTCAGCAAATTGATAGTCAAAATGTATACGCATTAAAAGAATACACATCAAATGCAGGTCGAAGTTTAGCGTTTGTGAATATGACAGCAGGTGAGCTAAGCGGAGTACAGGCACAGTTTAGCTTAGATGGCAATTATGATGACTCTACAAGTGATCAGGTAACGAAACAACAATTGTCTGATGGTAAAGTAACAGTTCCGAATGATGTGAATGGAAAAGCATATCAATATGTGCGATTTGTTGACACTCAAAACAGCGCTATTACGGATTCCTTTGATATATCAACAGCTATTAGCAAAGGTGGCATCCTGTATTACGGAATCAGACAGGATTCAAGTAAAATATACTCAGAGTGGAGTCAGGAAAAGAAGAGTGAAACAACGCCTAATGTAACAAAGCTATATTTTAATAATCTTTCATTCTGGACAAGCGATGATATAACAATCCAGATTGGCAGTGGAGAGCCGGTAAAAGTTGTGCCTGATGACACCGCAACCAACACTTTGAGCTATAATATATCCGGAACTATAGATAAGGATACGATTATTTCTATAACAAAAAATGGTGTTACATACAGGTTCTATCCTAATGGAACTGATAATTTAATCACATACAGCGGATCGAATATATGTATAAAGGGAACATATCAGGCCAGCTCGCCAAATACAGTGTATTTTGATGCGACATTATCCAAATTATCATATGCTGGTGATGTGACTGACAATTCCCTTCCTTTAAAAGATGCTGGCATTCGTTATCATGCATGGAATAATGAAAATGATTTTAAGGATGGAGACCTGAAAAAGCTTGAAGATTTCTCAGATGGAACACATACCTGGTCAGATGTTTATCAGGCTGCGCTTGATAAAAAGTATAGCCATATTTTGTTTTATAGTAGTACAGATGGTACGATACCGAGTACGCCTACTGCTAACAAAACATATGACTTAACTATTCCTGATGGTTTGACAAATCCTTGCTTCTATGCAGATACAAGTGATGACAGTATATATAAACCAACCAACCGCTCCGGCTACTGGGGAGAACTATATACAGTTAGAAATGCCGAAGGAAAAACAAAGGATGGTGGCAGTACTGCAACATCGGACACGATTGTGGACATACCGCAGGGAACTCTTACCAGGAATAGCAATATGCTCTATGTCAATACAACATTGTATGACTATTATTCCGATTATGAGCTGAATGGATACAATAGAGATGCCTATTCGTATAATACTGATTTAAATAGCCTTGGCAATAATCCAATACTACACTATATATATCAGCCTTTCAGACAACTGGATCAGGCACTAAGCTCATATTATGATAAAAACAGTGCTTCATCACCAATATATTGGGGTAATTTCCAAAATTATACGGGAAGCCACTATAAACAAATTAAAGGCTCTTTGAATTTGTATGGAAGCAATGATTGGAATAAGTTTATATATGAGAACAATTCCATGTGGGGCAGAAACGGTGTTGTACTTTCAGATGGAAATAGTGCAGTGCAGGGGCTTGTAGCTGATACGCTATCCAATAACAGCCTGATGATAAAGACCTCAGGTAAAACAGTTGCAGCACCATATTTTAATGAGGATTTCCTGACAGGAAACAATTCAAAGAACACAGTGCTCGGTAAGGTGTACAAGGATGTAACATTTCCGTTTGTTAAGAAACCAGTTACAAGCACTTCTTACAAAGGAAGCGTGGATTACTGGTATTTTGACAGTGCTGATAATAACGCTTCAAATAAGAATCTGCAGCTACAGCAAAGTGTAAAAGATGGATATTTTCTGAATCCTTCAGACCAGGCTGTAAAGGGTCAAACGGCTAATCCAGGTTATCCTGCGACAAACGATAATAATTATTTTCCTTTTAATACAAATGCGCAGTCAGGAAACGCAACCATGCTCAATTATGGCTTTGGACAAAAATTTGATTTGAAATTCAAATTGACATCAGATGGAACCGTTAAGACAACAGATAATGAGGATGCGCCTATCGAATTCAACTTCTCAGGAGATGATGACGTATGGGTATTTATTGATGGTAAGCTGGTACTTGATGTAGGTGGAGGTCATGGTAAGGTTAACGGAACAATAAATTTTAAAGACAAAAAAGCGACAGTATCGAGTGTGAAGAATGATGCTACAGGTGGTGGGGTGACTCCGTCAAAGGTGAATAGTTTTGCTAGTGATGAAACGATTACGAAGGATTACTTCACCAAAGAACACACCCTCACCATGTTCTACATGGAGCGAGGCCTCTGGGAGTCAAATATGTCTATATCATTCAACTTCCCGGACGAGAACGAATTCCAGGTGGAGAAGAATGTGGATACAAATGACGTGAATAAAGATATATTCCCGGACACATTGTTTGACAATACGTCTGTATTCCCATTTACTATACAGAATCAGGCTACACATTTTGGCATTAAAAAAGCAACTGCAGGACAGTCAATTGAAACGAGAGTATTTAATGACACATTTGAAAGCAATAAGGTGCAAAATGTATCTGGAAATACTTTTGAAAAAGTAGCTGGTATGGATGGACAAACAAATGTAGTACATTGGTTGGCACAGCTTGATAATGTGGGCGGTTCATACAAAGAGAAAAGATGGGGAAGCATTTTACCTGCTGGAAGTGATAGCTTTGATGCAACGTATACTGCAGGCAGTGCAAAGGATCATTATAAATATCTGCAGTTTAAGTTTTACTATGATTATAAAGATAATCCGAGTACACAGTTTATGTATATCGGACTCGAGGATTCAGACGGAAAACAGGCTGGGAATTATTTGACAAATGATGTAGCCACTGCAAATAGTTCACTTACAAACAAGAAGTGGATAACTGTAAATGTGGAAATTGACAAGCTTATTAGAAGTAGTCAAATTGATTTATCAAAAATAAAATGTATCAGGTTTAACTATGACTACAGTAGAAATTTCTATCTGGATGATTTTAAGTTTATTCCTTCGTCTGAGGTGACAAATCCAACAGGCTTTGTTACAAAGCAGTATGAGATAGCTGATTATGGCTCAGTTGAGAGCGGCACCTTGATGTATCCGGAAAATGCCGTATATACTATATCATCGGATAAATCATCTACCACAAATATCCTGGGTGATGATGGCGTGTTTGTACTGGCAAATGGCGAGACTGCAACGTTCACAGACCAGTTCAGACGAGGCAGTTATATAGCTGTAGGTGAGGATGTGGATACAGAGGTTTTTGAGCCATCGTGGACAATGTATGAAAATGGTGAGCCGGTTACTGCTGTAAATAAGGCAGGAACTACGGTTGATTTATCTTCTGCGACTACCAACCTGACAAATCAAACCGGCAGTACAATAAAGGATGGTAGAAAGGAAAAATATAAAACAGGAAAAGATGATGGTCAGCAAATAAATAATGATGGCCTTGTTATTACAAATGCAAGAAGCAGTGGAAAAACAACGATAGGATATCCTGGAACAAATTCTGTGGAGGGTTCATCAGCCTGGGCAAAGAAGAATGGCGATGTAAATACTTACGATGAAAATACGATTGTATTTAGATCATATAGTGATCCTGACAATTCTACAACATCCACCAGATTAAAGGTTAAATACACAAATAAAGTAAAGACAGGAACAATTACTATTCAAAAGCAACAGGCTGCTGTATCAGATGATCTAAAAGGTACATATACTTTTAAAGTGAAATTCTTCAATGTAGCAGGTATGGGTCTGGAAGGAACTAAAACGATTGAGAAGACATACACTATTGAGAAGAATACAAGCGGAACATTTGACCCAATAGTCATCTCAGGTATTCCTGCAGGAACACAGTATACAATATCAGAGATAAGCGCTACTGATGGTGCAGTGCTTGAAAACGTGGATGTCTCAAGTGGCAATGGACTGGGAGATAAATACAAGCCAACTATCACAGATAATGAGGAAACCAAGCTTACTGAAGTGTCAGGTACTGTAAAGGCTGATGCTGCTGAACAAACTAAGTTTACTTTTACTAATAAGCTGAATCCGGTTGTAAACATTGACCTTACTAAGAAATGGGAAAATGTCAGTGGTGTTACAATGCCCGATTCAATAAATATACAGCTTCAAAGACGTGTAAATGATAGCGATGAGTGGGCTGCAGTGCCATATGCAACACCGGGGCAGACCGCAGCCGACTATATTACTTTGAAAAAAGATCCATATAAACCGGATAAGACTGAATGGACATTTTCATTTACAGGACTGGATAGATATGCAAATGATACTAATGGAAAAGTAGATAATACTAAGCCATATATGTATCGAATAGTAGAAGTGACAGTAGCTGATGGTTCTGTAAAGGTTATCGATAATAATGAATATCTGAATGACTTGTTTAAGGTTACATATACCGATGCTATATCGGCACCAAGTACAGAGGTTGGAAGTTCAATTACAAAGAATTACACGATAACCAATACATATAGTCCGCTGACCAACATCAAGATAACAAAGGTTGATGCTACGGATACAACTAAGAGGCTAAATGGTGTTGAATTTAAGCTTGAAAGATTGTTACCGGATAGTACATCATCAACAGGTGGGGATAGCTTTAAAGTAGATCCTGATTTTACTGCTATAACTGTTACTACAGGTGGGACAGATGGTAGTGTTGGAACAGCACAGGGAATAGCAGAGTTTAAAGACTTAAAAGATGGAACATATCGTCTGACAGAGACAAAAGCTGTACAAGGCTACAATTTATTAAAGGATCCAATAACCATTAAAATATATAGGAACAATATAACAACAGTAGATGGACAGTCATATGACTTCACCAAAGCGACAGATAAGAATACGATAGAGCTTCAAATCAGCAATCGTATCAAGTTCCTTCTACCAAAAACCGGTGGTTATGGAGCAATGTTATTCATATTATGCGGAATGGCGCTCGCAACGCTGGGCTGCTTGATATTTTTCTTGATTACTCTTAGAAAGGAGGTACAATACTCCAGACTTAAGAGGCAAAGAAGAAACGCGATTGGCAGGTAACACCTGCCGGTCGCACGTAACACGACAACAATGAAAAAGATATAAGAGAGGAAAAAAGCATGAAAAAAATTAGAAAAATGTTGGCTGGTCTCCTTGGCGCAGCCATGGTGCTGACATCATTCGGCACACCGGCTTGGGCAGATAGTGCTACAAGACCTACTTTACCTACGATTGATACAACTCAGAAAGGTACGTTGACAATCAATAAGTATGAGGGTACAGATGCAAATACGTCAAATGATAAACCGTTAGCAGGTGTTGAATTTACAATCTGGAAAGTGGCTGATATTGAACAGGATTCTTCATCTTCAAAGGTTGGATTTAAATATACACCGGTGACTGGATTGGGACTTGTAGCAGATGATTTTACGTCAAATGAGACTGAGGCACAGAAATATACTGATGACATATATGCCAAAGTATTAAATAAACTTAATACTAATAAGGATGTTGAAAATGGAACTTTAGCTGGAGGAAAAAAAGCAACTACAGCTTTAGATACAACGAAAACTACAGCAACAGCAAAATTTACAGAACTTGAATTAGGACTTTATCTCGTACAGGAGACAAATGATCCTTCACAGATTGTAAATAAAACAGCAAACTTTTTAGTTTCAGTTCCTATGACAAATGAGGCTGGTACAGCCTGGAACTATGATGTAGTTGCAGAGCCTAAGAATGAGGCTGTTTATTCGGGAATAACTCTTAAAAAGACTGGTACAACAATAAGTGCTGATGGTACAAAAGGTACTCCAACAGCTCTAAGTGGAGTACAGTTTGCGTTGCAAAGATATAATACGACATCAAATGAGTGGGAGTTGGTTACAACTGCTGACCATGCAGATGGTATTTATACTACAAATAGTGCAGCTGGAACAGTAGGTCAGATAACTGTTGATGGACTTGCTCCGGATAGGTACAGATTTATCGAGACAAGCTTAGGAATAGGCGAGGAAAACCATGGATATATCTTAAACGGAACCCCATATGAGTTTATAGTAAATACTGATAAAACAATTTCAATTAATGGTGATAATAAAGGCGAAAGTGCAGTAATTACCGCAGACAACGAAAAGCCAGACCTCAAGAAAGAGGTAAAAAAAGGTGATACATATGAAAATGCTGCAGATGCCTCAATCGGTGATATGGTAGAGTGGAAAGTGTCTGCATCAGTACCATCAAATGTAGACCAGTTAAAGAAATACTCAATCACTGATACAATGTCCAATGCTCTTACATGGCTAGAAGATAAAGCAGACCTTAAATTGACATACAAATCAAGTAATGTAGAAAAGATATTAGATTTGAAAAATGTTGGTGCAACACCAGATTACAATTTAACAAAGCCAACTGATAACCAAGAAGGTGGTTCATGGACAATCGAATTTACCGATACAGGTAAGTCTAAACTTAAAGCAGCAAATATTGATTCAATTGAAGTAACTTTCAAAACAAAGTTAAATGAAAAAGCGAAAATTGGCAAGGAGGGTAATCTTAACGATGCACAGCTTGATTACTCTAATGCAATTTATCCAACAGTAGACCCAACTAATCCTAATAAAGGTAAAACCCCTGGTGAGGATCATATCAAGGATCAGGCAATAGTATATTCATTTTCTATTGATGTAACAAAAGTAGATGGAAATAACAATGCAACCAAGCTTTCGGGTGTACAATTTGATTTGTACAGATATACAGGAAACGAGACAAATCCTACTGAAGAACAATTAAAACAAAATGCAGTTGCTATAAAAACTAATTTGACAACTGGAATAGATGGTAAGATTGCTGAGAGTGGTTTGAACGGCCTTAAAAATGGAAGATATTTCCTTGTTGAGACAAAAGCTGCAAGTGGTTATAACTTATTGAAAGCACCTGTAGAAGTGAACTTAAATGTTGATTATGTAGTAAAAAAGACTACTGATAAGTGGTATGATGAAAGCAATAACTTAATTGGTACAAAGACAACAATTACTTCAACAAAATTCACAGGTGGAGATACAAATAATGCTGGTACTTACAGCGTAACAATCGAAAACCGCAAAGGCTTTACCCTCCCAAAAACCGGTGACATCGGAACTGCAATGTTCTTAATCATTGGTATCGGTGGAATGCTCGCTGCAGTATACATCATGCTCAGAGGAAGAAAGAAAGCCTAACCAATGGCAATAGCCATAGAGAGTTTAGATAAGATTTAACCGAATAAAGAGCTCTTACAAGAGCAAAGGGATGACTAACCTTCGTACATACAGACTTACAGGTCTACATGTGCGGAGGTTACCATTCTATTTTACATTTTTGAAGCGATATGCTAACATTTATTCAACCCCACAATCAGACAGCTTTGCAGCTTATGCTGTTGTGGATTTGAATAAGTGCTATCAGAAGCCTTAGGTATAGGAAACAAAGCTATAGGAATACAAGCTATGAAGAAACTGCGAATAATCTTTTGCGCCATCCTCTTTCTCACCGGAATGTCGATTGCGCTCTACCCATATATCAGCAACCGTATAAATGAAAAGCATGCAAGCTCTGCTATCACGAGCTATGACAGTGAGGTGAAGCAGCTGGACGAAGAAAAGGTGGATGCCTTAAAGGAGGCGGCAACTAAGTACAATGACCAGCTGAGTACTGTGGTGTCTGCTGAGAGCACAGAGAGTGAGAGCAGTTCGGTCAGCTATGCAGACCTTGTGGATGTCGGCGAGTCACTTGGATACATCACTATTCCAAAGATTGATGTGAATCTGCCTATATATAGCGGCACGGGTGATGATGTGCTGGCAAAGGGTGTTGGCCATATGGAGCAGTCCAGCTATCCGCTAGGTGGTGAGAGTACACACTGCGTGCTGACAGGCCACAGAGGTCTTTCGAGTGCAGTGCTTTTTACGAATCTTGATAAGCTTGAGATAGGCGATGAGTTTTACCTGCATGTGCTCGATGAGATTCTTGCGTACAAGGTGGATCAGATTAAGGTAGTCGAGCCTAACGAGTCAGGAGATCTTGATATAGTGGAGGGGAAGGATTACTGTACACTTGTCACCTGTACACCGTATGCGATTAATTCGCACCGTCTCCTGGTGCGCGGTGAGCGTACTGAGTACACAGGCGAGAAGAAGAGTGAGACAAAGAATCAGATGCAGTCGGGCGCACTCACGAAGCGAATAGTGGATGTGTGGCCGTGGATGCTTGTGGCACTTGCTGTGGCAGGTACACTTGAGACTGTGATTTTTATTATAATTGTAAGGCGCAGAAGAAGGGAGAGAAACGAGTAATATATGAAGGGTTATGAGAAGGCCGCTCAGGCTATACAATCTGTGAAACAGGTGATTATTGGAAAAGATGACTGTGTGCTTGCCATCATGGAGGCTATTCTTGCAAACGGGCATATACTGATAGAGGATATTCCGGGCGTGGGCAAGACGAGCATGGCGCTTGCGTTTGCGAAGGTTTTGGATATGAAGCAGAGCCGTGTGCAGTTTACACCTGATGTACTGCCTACAGATATCACAGGCTTTTCAGTATACAGGAAGGAGCTTGGCAGGTTTGACTATGAGGAGGGCGCTGTCATGTGCAATCTGTTTCTGGCTGATGAGATAAACCGTACATCGCCAAAGACACAGTCCGCGCTTCTTGAGGTGATGGAGGAGCGTACGGTGACGGTGGATGGTGTGACTCATCCGGTGCCAAGACCGTTTCACGTTATCGCTACGGAGAACCCTATTGGCTCTGCAGGTACACAGATGCTTCCGGAGTCACAGCTTGACCGTTTTATGATAAGCATCAGCATGGGATACCCCAACAGGGCAGATGAGCTTGATATTCTGATGAGCCGTGACCATGGCAATCCTATGGAGGATATCATGCCGTCCATTCTCACCGATGAGCTCGTTGCGATACAAAAGGAAGTGGAGGGTGTATTTGTTCACAGGACAGTTTATGAGTATATCGTGAGCCTGGTGGAGGCCACGAGAAACAATGACAGGATAGAGCTTGGAGTCAGTCCGCGTGGTGCGCTTGCACTTGCCAGGATGAGCAAGGCGGCTGCTTATGTTGAGGGGCGTGAGTATGTGTTGCCGCGTGATGTGGCTTCTGTGTTTATCAATGTGGCGCGTCACAGGATTGTGCTGAGTGCGCAGGGCAGGATGTACAATGAGTCTGCGCAGGATATTCTTGCAGGGATTTTAGCGTCGGTGAAGCAGCCCACACCGCAGACAGAAGGCAGATAGCCTGTCTGATTTTCGGAGGTATTGATGAAGAAAAAGGTTTCTTACATAGCTTTAATTATATGTACACTCGCAGTTGCACTGTTCTGGGACAATGATATAGCGCGCACACTGCTTTCATTTGAGCTTTTGCTTGTGCCGTGTCTGTTTATGCTTTCCGTTTATCTGGAGCGCAATCTGAGTGCGTCTTTAGTGGTGCCGGACAGATATGTGCCAAAGGGAGAGAAGTTTGAGGTGGATGTGCATGTCTCAAATGCTTCTGTGCTTCCGATGAGCACCGTACCTGTCACGCTTTTGTGTCACAGCAGGCTTTCAAGCAGGGAGAGTGCCTATACGCGCGATGCCTTTGTTACGCCGGGCTCAGGCTCTTCGCTTTGCTTTTACCTGCGTACCGGCTACTGCGGCAAGCTGTATTTCAATATAGGAAAGGTCGCAGTGAAGGATTACCTGAGCCTCTTTACGCGCGAGTGCAGCGTTTCGGAGCATAGCTCGTCAGTGTTTGTGCTGCCGAGGATTCATATGCTTGATATGGCGCGTGTGCTTGGGCTTTCAGAGTCGGTGGACGGTGAGCTTTTTTCAAAGCTGCGCCATGGTGAGGATTCGTCTGAGGTGTTTGATATCAGACAGTACAGGAGAGGAGATTCGCTCCACAGCTTTCACTGGAAGCTTTCCGCAAAGACTAATGATTTCATGGTGAAGGAGTACAGTCTGCCGATGAATGAGACAGCATTTATCTTTGCCGATATGTCATATAAAGGCACGGGCGATGAACGTGTCAGTGTGATGGATGCTTTTCTTGAGATACTTGGCTCTGTGTCGTGGTCTATGGCAGCAGCTTCTATGAAGCATAATGTCATCTGGTGGGATGATAAGGAGAAGCGCGTCATGAGCCGGTTTGTGGCGAGTGAGTCTGATACATACTCCATGCTCGAGCAGCTCTGTGAGTCGGGCATATATGAGGAGCCTGTGGATGTGGGGGCACTCTATGAGAACAGGGAGATTGCGGCTGACAGCAATACGATGCGGCTTGGCATGGATGGCTGCTTTTATCACAACGGTGTGCGCGTGAAGCATATTGATTATGACAAGGTGGATGAGGAGCTTACAGTATGGGAGATTTAGAGCTTGTAGGAGCCACACTGCTCACGAAGCCCGGGAATAAGGGAACGCACGCTATATGGCCTATGATGGTCATGTGCTTTTTTTCGGTGATGGCGCTTTTTAGGATTTTTCTGTATGCGTTTTCAGTGTCTGTAAATTACCCGGTGCTTGCGGCTGTAGGGGCAGCCATTTGTGTGTGGTTTACATTTATATTTGAATACAGGGCTTTGGCCGGATATCGCTTTTTCGTCCTTCTTTTTAGCATCATGGTGTGGTGCTTTGGCATTTTGCTTGCGCAGGAGGCTTTTAAGAAGGGCTTACTATATACCTTTAATTGTATTGCCGGTCAGATGAACCGGACTTATCAAAGTGGTATAACTCTCATTTCAGATGCCGGAACCGGGGAAACCGTTTTTTTAAGTTTTATGTTTTTTGTGGTTGCCTGGTTGATGGCTGAGGCTGTGATTAAGAGGCAGGATGGAGCCATGTTTTTGCTTGTGGCTTTTCCTGTGGTGATATGCTCACTGCTTGGTGGAGGAAGGATTTCAAAGGGAGCTTATTTTGTGCTGCTCCTTTGTTTTTTATGTACATATGCAGGCTCATCTGTGCGCGTGAGAAGAAAGCTCTGGGGCAAAGGTGATGAGGCTGTGTTTGATTCGAATGTGAAGGAAGCCAGGCGTGTCGCCAATATGCTTGCGGCTTTTTGTGCCGGCTGTGGTGCTGTGGTGCTGCTTTTAGCTTTTTTTGTGGTGAGGCCGGCTGTAAATGCTCCGCTTTCTGTGGCATCCGATGTGACTGCTCCAGTCAAGAGCAGCGGTTTAAAGTTTCTGTACAGGTTTTTGCCAAAGGTTTCCGGTGGCAGGCTCAATCTATCGCTCGAGGGCGTGGGAGGAGGCGTGTCTGATGGTGTACTTGGCGATGTGGACGGTACGGCTTATGATGAAGTAGAGTCGCTTAAGGTGACTGTCAGCGAGAAGCCTACGGAGATTCTTTATTTAAAGGGCTATGTGGGTGCGGAATATACGCCAAACAGGTGGAGCATGGGCTATGCAGACAGCCTGACAGATGCGGCGCTAAACTGGAAGACGGATGGTGATTCGCTCCTTTATATCCAGAATATGCCATTTCTTCGGATGATGTATGTGAAGAGCCGTATGGGAGGTGACTTCGCATCCGGTGATGCAGCTTTGGATGGTGGCGGCGCTGTGGATGGCTCTGATGCCGGGGGAATGTCGGAAGCAGTGTCTTCACGCACAATCTCAGTCGAGAGGCTCAATGCGAATACTGCATACACCTATGTGCCTTATCAGGCTTACCTGAATGATTACTATAATATTTTGGGCGGTGACTGCTCGGTGCAGGGGCAGACTGCACAGGATGACCGGTATGAGTACTTTGAGAGCAGTGCATACATCGATACGATGAAGAAGTGGATGGATGTGGATGCCGGAAGTGATTCAAAAAAACATCGGAATATGCTTGATGAGCTGGAGGCTTCATACGAGTCGTATGTGAATACCCACTATACCGATGTGCCTGAGAGCCAAAAGCGCATCGAAAAGCTCTGCAAAAAGAAGAAAAAGGAGTGGGACAAGAAGCTTGAGGGAAATCTGAGCGATACGCAGAAGCAGGATCTTTCATATGAAAAGATTGATGATGTGAAGAATTTTGTTGTAAGGACTCTGTGGGAGAGGTGTGAGTTCTCCAAATCTGCTTCAAAGATTTCTGATGATGAGGACTACATTGAGCGCTTTATGTTTGAAAAAAAGAAGGGTGATTCCACTGCCTTTGCTTCGGCGGCTGTTGTGATGTTCCGCTCCTTAGGCATCCCGGCGCGCTACGTGGTGGGCTATGCGGCTCCTGCCAATCTGTTTTCGGGACAGGCTGACGGCTCGTATATGGCTGTGCTTCAGGATGACAATGCGCACGCGTGGGCGGAGATTTACATGCCTGACTGCGGCTGGACTCCTGTGGAGACGACTCCGGGCTTTGCCGGTACGATTGCCAATCTCGATATGCCGGAGGCTGACACAGAGGATACGGAGAGTATTGCGGACAAAAAGGACAAGGATGCTGACCGTGACGGAGAGGATACAGCGGGTACCGGGGCCGATATGAAGCGCATCAGGCAGCTTAAGCTTTTGCTTGGTACGGTGTGTGGCATATTACTTGTGATAATTGCGGTCATACTGCGCGTATGGTATGTGAAGAGACGCACGCTTGCGCTCGATAAGAGGCTTTCACCGGGAGAGAGAGTCAGAATCATATTCATAAGCTTTTATAAGCTGCTTGAGAGGGATGGCAGGATATCTGCTAAGGCTGGCGATTGTGTGGATGCCACTGGTATGGACACCACAAGGCCTGAGTTTGTTGATGCGGTGATGGCTGATTATCCTGAGCTTGCAAGGAGTGATTTTGAGAGGTTTATGGAGCTTGTGCTTATGGCCAATTATGGACCTGATAAGCTTGAAGCCGGGGATTGTGAGCTTGCAGTCGTGATGTATAAGAGGCTTAAGAAGCTTGTGGCGCGAAAGGCTGTGGTTAGAGGGTATTTTTAATTATCGAATGGAAAATAGAAGCAGCTTCCGGATTAATCGGAAGCTGCTTCCTTTAAATAGCACACAATATCTGATGTATAATACGAGCGAAGCTTATTCCAGCGAATCCGGAATACCATCATGGTCCAAATCTGCCATGTCTGCTCCGTGCGCACCGATATCCACAGTGTTTAAGGTGCGTCTTTTTAGTCTTGCGGCCTCAGACTGCTTGAGCAGATAGCTCTTTATCTCGCGTGAGTGCTTTACGTGAACAAGCTTAAGCTCAGGGTTTGTGACGTCGCCTGTGTAGCAGACTATGGTGCCGAGCTTAAAAATGCGCTCCATCAGTGATGTGGTGAGCTTTACATCAGCTACCTTATACATGTAGCAGTCATCCTCTGTGGTGCTCAAGAGTCCGGACTCTACAGTGATAAAGGACGGTGTGATGGTATATTTTGTGAAAGTCCACGGCAGACCGAAAAACAGCAGTCTCTTTCTCTCCTTAAAGATTACAGCATCGTCATCATCGATTGCGCCGGCTGTGGTGTTTTTGATTTGTGATTCATTTACAGACATATTATTCTCCTTTTTGATGTTTGAATTGTCATAATTGTATGAAAACTTTGCTACAATTGCTAAGCGTTCAGAACAGTTATATTCTGTCATATATTTTACAACAAAAAAGTGTAAAAGCCAACTTGAATATTGCGCTAAGTTATTATATGATAGAAAAAATGTAATAAAAATTGTTACGCGAAAAAGAATGGAGGCAAATTATGCGTCACTTAATGAGTCCGTTGGATTTTTCTGTAGAAGAGTTGGACAAGCTTCTGGATCTTGCAAATGATATAGAGGCTCATCCTGAGAAATATGCACACAAGTGCGATGGAAAGAAGCTTGCAACCTGTTTTTACGAGCCAAGCACGAGAACCAGGCTTAGCTTTGAGGCTGCCATGCTTAATCTGGGAGGCTCGGTGTTAGGTTTCCACAGTGCTGATTCGTCATCTGCGTCAAAGGGCGAGAGCGTTTCAGATACTATCAGGGTTATTTCCTGCTATGCTGATATCTGTGCCATGCGTCATCCTAAGGAGGGGGCACCGCTTGTGGCTTCAGAGAAATCGCGTATTCCTGTAATCAATGCAGGCGATGGAGGTCATCAGCATCCTACCCAGACACTTGCTGATCTCCTTACAATCCGTTCCATCAAGGGCAGATTGAATAATATCACAATCGGCTTTTGCGGAGATTTAAAGTTTGGACGTACAGTGCATTCATTGATCAATGCACTTATCAGATATGACAATGTGAGGATTGTGCTTATCTCGCCTGAGGAGCTTAAGGTGCCTGACTATGTGCGCGATGATGTGCTTCGCGCCAATAATATCGAGTTCAAGGAGGTAGAAAAGCTCGAGGATGCCATGGGAGAGCTTGATGTGCTCTACATGACACGTGTCCAGAAGGAGCGTTTCTTCAATGAGGAGGACTATGTGCGTCTGAAGGATTTCTACATTCTGACTAAGGAGAAGATGGAGCTTGCAAAGGATGATATGATTGTACTTCATCCGCTCCCACGTGTGAATGAGATTTCTGTTGATGTGGATGATGACCCGAGAGCATGCTATTTCAGGCAGGCACAGTATGCGGTTTACGTGCGTATGGCGCTTATTCTGACATTGCTTGGCCTGGCTGAGGACTAAAGGAGGATAATATGCTGAATATAAGTGGAATACATGAGGGCTTTGTGCTCGATCATATCAAGGCAGGTATGAGTCTTCAGATTTACAGGGATTTAAAGCTTGACAAGCTTGACTGCACAGTTGCAATCATAAAGAATGCAAAGAGCAGCAAGATGGGCAAGAAGGATATCATCAAGGTAGAGTGTCCGATAGAGTCATTAGACCTCGATATCCTTGGATTTATCGACCACAATATCACTGTAAATGTGATAAAGGGTGACAAGATTGTGGACAAGATGGAGCTTAAGCTGCCTCATCAGGTGAAAAATGTCATCAAGTGCAAAAACCCAAGATGCATCACTTCAATTGAGCAGGAGCTTGACCAGATTTTCGTGCTTTCCGATGAGAAAAACGAAATCTACCGCTGCAAGTACTGCGAGGAGAAATACGAAGGAGTTAAATAGTATCAGTTATGTATGCCAACGTGATTGTGGATATATCCCACGAAAAACTGGATAAGACTTTTCAGTACAGCATCCCGGATGAGCTTTTATGTGATATCCGCCCGGGTGTGTGCGTGGATATTCCATTTGGCAGCCGCACTATCACAGGCTATGTGATTGAGGTCACGGATGAGCCTGAGTACGACCCGGCAAGGACAAAGCCTCTTATCGGGATAAAGTCAGACTCTGTGGCTGTGGAGGCAAAGCTCATCGCACTTGCGGCATGGATACGGCGCAACTACGGCTCTACCATGAATCAGGCACTTAAGACTGTGATACCTGTAAAGAAGCAGGCTAAGGAGCAGGTGAGCCGCAGTATTGCACTGAAAATAGACAAGGTAAAGGCAAGGGCGCAGCTTGCGCTTTGCGAGGCAAAAAAACAAAAGGCAAAGGCCAGGCTTTTTCGTGCGCTGATTGATGCTGATGATGGGGCGCGCCTTGAGTATTCCTTTGTGACAGGCAAGCTGTCGGTGTCGACTGCCACTATAAGAGCGCTTGAGCAGAGCGGTTTTATCGAGGTCATTACACAGAGCGGCTACAGAAATCCTGTGGAGCATATGAGTGTGGACACATATGATAAGGTACTGAATGCTGCGCAGCAGAGTGTGGTTGATGCGATAGAAGGCGACATTGCCGCTGGCCTTAGAAATACTTATCTGATTAAGGGTGTCACCGGAAGCGGCAAGACAGAGGTGTACATGGAGCTTATCGCACACTGTATACAGTCCGGGCGTCAGGCGATTGTGCTGATTCCCGAGATTGCCCTCACTTACCAGACCGTAATGCGTTTTTTTGCCAGATTTGGGAACAGGGTTTCGATAATCAATTCAAGACTTTCAAATGGTGAGCGTTATGACCAGTTTGAGAGAGCTAAGAATGGTGATATTGACATCATGATTGGCCCGCGGTCGGCGCTGTTCACACCTTTTTCAAATTTAGGACTTATCATAATAGATGAAGAGCACGAGAATTCATACAAGAGCGAGTCGGTGCCGCGCTATCATGCCAGGGAGGTGGCGATAGAGTACGCGCGCATGTCCGATGCCATTGTGGTACTTGGCTCTGCAACACCGTCGGTGGATAGCTATTACAAGGCAAAGACAGGCGTTTACAGGCTTTTGGAGCTGGATAAGCGTGTGGACGACAGACCTCTTCCAAAGTGTGAGGTTGTCGATTTGAGGCAGGAGCTTCGTGAGGGAAACCGCTCGATTCTTTCCACCAGGCTTCAGGAGCTTATGGAGGAGCGGCTTCTAAATGGTCAGCAGACCATGCTTTTTTTAAATAGAAGGGGCAAATCGGCATTTATGTCGTGCAGAGCGTGCGGTTTTGTGGTAAAATGTCCTCATTGCGATGTATCACTCAGTGAACATAGCGGCGGAGTTATGGTCTGTCACTACTGCGGCTACAGACAGCCGGTGCCTAAGGTGTGTCCGAGCTGTGGCTCGAAGTACATTAGCGGCTTTAAGGCCGGCACACAGAAGATAGAAGCGATGGTGGCAAAGCGTTTTCCGCAGGCGCGTATACTGCGCATGGATTATGACACCACGAGGGCGAAGGATGCGTATGAGAAGATTCTGCAGGCATTTTCCAATCATGAGGCCGATATACTTATCGGTACGCAGATGATTGTAAAGGGGCATGATTTTTCAAATGTCACGCTGGTTGGTGTGCTGGCGGCGGATATGTCACTGCATGTGAATGATTTTCATGCGGCGGAGCGCACCTTTGCTCTGCTGACCCAGGCGGCAGGGCGCGCCGGCAGAGGAAAGCTGCCCGGCAATGTGGTTATCCAGACCTACGACCCTGACCACTATGCCATCCGGACTGCCAAAGAGCAGGATTATGAGGCTTTTTACGATAAGGAGATAGAGTACAGGAGGCTTATGAACTATCCACCTGTATGGAATATGCTTTTAGTCCATGTCACATCACCTGATGAGAGTGAGTGCAGCAGCATGGCACAGCAAGTGTACGATATAGCGTCGCAGATGATATCGCATACAGATGAAAATCAAAGCCCTGATGATAGGCATCTGATTCAGCTCATCGGTCCTGCGGATGCGACCATCGCCAAGGTAAATGACATATACCGCAAGGTGATTTACATGAAGACATCTGACTATGCGGCGCTCATTTCCATAAAGGATGGCATAGAGCAGGCGGTGAAAGCTGATACGGCAATGAAAAATGCTAATATCTCATTTGATTTCAATCCGATGAGTGGATTTTGATAGATATAGAAGGAGGCAATTATGGCACTTAGAACTATTAGAGTGGAGGGAGATCCTGTACTTGGCAAGGTCTGCAGAGAGGTTACGGAGGTGACTCCAAAGATAGTAACACTTATTGATGATATGCTTGAGACTATGTATGAGGCTAATGGTGTAGGACTTGCCGCACCACAGGTTGGCATATTAAAGAGAATCGTTGTTATCGATGTGGGCGAGGGCCCAATCGTGATGATTAATCCTGAAATTATCGAGTCTGACGGAGAACAGACCGGCGATGAGGGCTGTCTTTCAGTACCGGGAAAGGCCGGACAGGTGACACGCCCGAATTATGTAAAGGCTCGCTTCATGGGCGAGGATATGAATGAGTATGAGATAGAGGGAGAAGAGCTTTTGGCCAGATGTATCTGCCACGAGCTTGACCATCTCGACGGACATCTCTATGTGGAGAAGGTTGAGGGCGCACTTCACGATGTGACATATGAGGATACACAGGAGTAATCATTAGGATGACATTTGTTATCTGAGCTTGGAAAATATCTGGGAGGCAGTAAGATGAGAGTAATTTTCATGGGAACACCGGACTTTTCGGTGGGAACACTTGAGGCAATTATAGAGGCAGGGCACGAGGTAGCACTGGTTGTCACACAGCCCGACAAGCCAAAGGGCCGCGGCAAGACAATGCAGTATACACCGGTCAAGGAGTGTGCGCTTTCGCACGGTATTGAGGTATTCCAGCCGGTTAAAATAAGAGAGACTGCTAATATAGAGTATCTCAGAAAGTTTAATGCAGATATAATAATTGTGGTTGCTTTTGGACAGATTCTGTCAAAGAGTATTCTTGATATGCCTCGATACGGCTGTATCAATGTGCATGCTTCACTTTTGCCAAAGTACAGAGGTGCGGCTCCTATCCAGTGGGCTGTGATTAACGGTGACGAGTTTACAGGTGTCACTACCATGAGGATGGATGAGGGTGTCGATACCGGCGATATGATTGCAAAGAGTACAGTCAGACTCGCACCTGATGAGACCGGCGGCAGCCTGTTTGATAAGCTCTCAGCAGAGGGAGCAAAGCTGTGTGTGGAGACCATGAAGATGATAGAGGATGGCACTGCAGAGTATACTCCTCAAAACAGCGAGGAGGCCACACATACATCAATGATCAGTAAGGAGCTTGGCTTTATCGACTGGACAAAGCCGGCTGTTGAGATTGAGAGGCTTATAAGGGGGCTTAATCCATGGCCGAGCGCATACACCCACCTGAATGGTAAGACATTTAAGGTGTGGAGTGCAAAGGTGATTGACGGCAGCGATGATTATGAGCCGGGCTGTATTTATCATATCGGAAAAAATGATATGTATGTACAGACAGGAAAAGGAGCATTATCTTTAGTAGAGGTACAGCTCCAGGGCAAGAAGCGCATGGATACAGGTTCATTTTTGAGAGGCTGTCATGTGGAAGAGGGCTCATTTTTCACGTTATAGTTATTCATTATAAGTAACTAAAAACATAATTAAATGTGAGTCAATGTTCTCAAAGATACTCAAAATCCAGAGTATTCGTTTGTGCTAACGTCAAAGCAGTCGGAAACGTTGAGAAGTAGCCAGTGCAAGTTGAAACAGTCTTGCTAATTATAGGATAGAACCTTGATGGTAGCGTTTAGACAATGGTAGAAGCCTACGAAAACCAAGTAGCGAAACATAAAATATTAAGAAAGGAAAAGCTATTTAGATGAAAACCTATATCTAATCAATTTAAAGAATTTATAGGTATGTACCGATGGCTTAGTCGGGAATTTACGACTGTGGAGTGTACAAGAACTTGTGAGTAGCGTATTGTTTATAATCGCCAAAGCATACACATTGAAGCAGTAAGAAGTATCCGCAAGGACTTCAATTTCTCGATGTGTTTGAGTATATTTCAACACATTTTGAGTGGCAGGTATAAGAGTATGTATCAGGCTGCAGAAGAAAGATATCAGAAAATGGATTATGTGTATTGTGGAAAAAGCGGATTAAAATTACCGGAAGTGTCACTGGGATTCTGGCATAATTTTGGAGATACCGGTGTCTATGAAAATATGAAGCAGATCTGCTTTACGGCATTTGACAATGGGATCACGCATTTTGATCTTGCGAATAACTACGGACCGGAACCGGGCAGTGCCGAGAAGAATTTTGGCAGAATCTTAAAAGAAGAGATGGGACAGCACAGAGATGAGATGGTGATCAGTACAAAAGCGGGATATCTGATGTGGGATGGCCCTTACGGGGACTGGGGAAGCAGAAAGTATCTGCTGGCAAGCCTGGATCAGAGCCTGCAGAGAATGGGACTGGATTATGTAGACATCTTTTATCATCACAGGATGGATCCGAATACACCATTAGAGGAGACCATGGGTGCATTGGCTACAGCAGTACAGTCGGGAAAAGCACTTTATGTAGGACTGTCCAATTATGATGGACCGACCATGGAAAAAGCGGCTGCGATCCTGAAGGATCTTCATTGTCCGTTTATTATTAATCAGAATCGTTATTCTATTTTTGACCGGACGATTGAGAAGAATGGTCTGAAAGAAAAGGCAGCAGAACTGAAGAAAGGAATCATTGCATATAGTCCGCTGGCACAGGGACTTCTGACGAACCGTTATCTGAATGGAATCCCGGAGGACAGCCGGATCATGACGGATGGAAGATTTTTGAAAAAGGATGCACTTACAGAAGAAAAGCTCATGAAAATCCGTGCTTTGAACGAGGTCGCAGCCGGACGTGGACAGACTCTGGCAGAGATGGCTCTGAGCTGGATTTTACGAGATGGAATCGTAACCAGTGTACTGGTGGGAGCATCGAGACCGCAGCAGTTGCTTGACAATATCAAAGCGATTGAAAATACGGAGTTCTCTGAAGAAGAACTGAAGAAGATCGATGAACTTTCTCTCTGATTTTCGAAGTTTTACATAAAAGAAGGCAGAAAAGAAAAATAAAAGAAACTGAGGAATTAAAATGGAAAGAATTGCAAGTTTTACAATCAATCATCTGAATCTCATGCCGGGATTGTATGTATCAAGAAGAGATGCGAAAGGAGACTGTGTTACGACGACATTTGATCTGAGGATCACAGCACCGAACAGAGAACCGGTCATAGATACACCGGCACTGCATACGATCGAGCATCTGGCGGCAACCTATCTCAGAAACTGTGAGAGTAAAGAAGATGTGATTTATTTTGGACCGATGGGCTGCAGGACAGGATGTTATCTTGTTATGTTCGGTAATTTAGATTCAGAAGATATTTACGACCTTGTTATGGATCTGTGTGATTTTATTATAGGATTTGAAGGCGAGATTCCAGGGGCAGCACCGGAACAGTGTGGAAATTATCAGGAACAGAATCTTGATATGGCGAAATATTATATCAGAAAATACCGGGACAGCCTGAAGAAGGACCGAAACCTGGTATATCCTGAATAAAATTTTACAGCAAAGAAAAATCGGACAACCGGAATCGGAGAAAAAGTTTTGTCAAAGCTAAAAGCAGACAGAAATTTATCTTTGGTTCCGGTTTATTTTTTTGAAATATCTCCAAAATAGAATCAATCCCGAAAATAATAGAAAAAGCACTTGAAATATACCCCTTATGGGTATATAATCACAAAATGTGAAAAATACCTACAGGGGGTATTGAAACCCGCAAAGTGTGTTTCTCATAATTTCGATCAAAAAGGAGCATGATCATGGAAGAGGAAAAAGTCTGTCCGGGCTGCTGCCATAAGACAAAGGAGCGTTCGGAAAAAGAATATAAAGATTTACTGAACCGATTGAGCAGGATCGAAGGGCAGGTCAGGGGGATCAGGAGAATGGTAGAAAATGATGCCTATTGCCCGGATATTTTAGTACAGGTCTCAGCTGTGAATGCGGCGTTGAACAGTTTTAATAAAGTACTTCTTGCAAACCATATTCGTACCTGCGTGGCGGATGATATAAGAGAGGGAAAAGATGCAACCGTGGATGAACTGGTTGCAACATTGCAGAAACTGATGAAATAATGATTGCCGCACAGCGTCTGGAAAGTACAACAGGAACCGGAAGGAAGAACAGGAACCGGAAGGAAGAACAGAAACCGGAAGGAAGAACAGAAACCGGAAAATAGAACAGGAAGGTGAGAAGATGGAACAATATCGTGTGACAGGGATGAGCTGTGCAGCGTGCAGCAGCCGTGTAGAAAAAGCGGTATCCAATGTCCCGGGGGTAACGTCATGCTCGGTAAGTCTGCTGACTAACTCCATGGGAGTGGAGGGAACTGCGTCGGCATCCGAGATCATTGCCGCTGTGGAGGCATCCGGATACGGAGCATCGCTGAAAAATGCAGAGAACGGAAACGGAGGAACAGCATCTGCTGCTGCAGCGGATGAGATGCTGAAAGATACAGAGACTCCGAAGATGAAAAGGAGACTGATCGCTTCACTGGTATTTCTTATCCCGTTGATGTATGTATCAATGGGACATATGATGTGGGGATGGCCGTTGCCTTCTTTTATGGCAGAAAATCATATTGCGATGGGTCTGACGCAGTTACTTCTGACAACGACAGTGATGGTGATCAATCAGAAATTCTTTGTCAATGGGTTTAAAGGCATGATCCATCTCACCCCCAATATGGATACACTGGTGGCACTGGGAGCAGGAGCATCTTATGGCTACAGTGTCTATGCATTGTATGCGATGACTGCGGCTCAGGTCAGCGGGGATATGGATGGTGTCATGTCATTCATGCATGAATTCTATTTTGAGTCAGCAGCGATGATCCTTACGCTGATCACTGTAGGAAAGATGCTGGAAGCAAGATCGAAAGGAAAGACGACGGATGCACTGAAGAGTCTTATGAAGCTTGCTCCGAAGACAGCAACGGTAATAAGGAATGGAGAAGAACTGAATGTATCTATTGAGCAGGTAAAAAAAGGAGATGTATTTGTGGTCAGACCGGGGGAAAATATCCCGGTAGATGGAATGGTGATCGAGGGTACAAGTGCCGTGAATGAAGCGGCACTGACCGGTGAGAGTATTCCGGTGGATAAGAAGAGTGGAGATACGGTATCTGCAGCGACTTTGAACCAGTCAGGTTTTATCCGCTGTGAGGCAACGAGAGTTGGAGAAGATACAACCCTGTCACAGATCATTCAGATGGTCAGTGATGCAGCAGCGACTAAAGCACCAATTGCCAAAGTCGCAGACCGGGTATCAGGAGTATTTGTACCGGCAGTCATTACGATCGCAGTGATCACGATGGTTGTGTGGCTGCTGGCGGGACAGAGTATCGGATTTGCACTTGCAAGAGGGATTTCAGTGCTTGTCATCAGTTGTCCATGTGCGTTGGGACTTGCAACTCCGGTAGCGATTATGGTAGGAAATGGCATGGGTGCGAAAAATGGCATCATGTTCAAGACAGCAGTATCACTGGAAGAGACAGGAAAGATGCAGATTGTGGTACTTGATAAGACCGGAACGATCACAAGCGGAGAACCGAGAGTGACGGATCTTTTTCCGGCAGAGGAAATTTCAGAGGAAGAACTGGTCAGAACAGCCTATGTACTGGAAAAGAAAAGTGAGCATCCGCTGGCAAGAGCAGTACTGGAATATGCGAAAGAAAAGGGATTAGAAAGTAAAGAAGAGGCAGCGGATTTCCGGGCAGTTGCAGGAAACGGACTTTCAGGAAGACTGGGAGAAACCTGGCTTTATGGTGGAAACTTAAAATATATCAGATCAAAGAGTGAAGTGCCGTATGCATCAGAGCAGCAGGCACAGAAGTTCGCACAGGAGGGAAAGACTCCGCTGTTCTTTGTAAGAAATGAGAAACTGATCGGAATCATTGCGGTTGCAGATGTCATCAAAGAAGACAGTCCACAGGCAGTAAAAGAACTGCAGAATATGGGAATCCGGGTGGTTATGCTGACCGGAGATAATGAGCGTACCGCAAAAGCAATCGGAGAGCAGGCAGGAGTGGATGAAGTCATTGCAGGTGTGCTGCCGGAAGGAAAAGAGGCAGTGATCCGTTCACTGAAGAAAAAAGGAAAGGTGGCAATGGTCGGAGATGGGATCAATGATGCTCCGGCTCTGACGAGAGCAGATATAGGAATCGCGATTGGAGCGGGAACAGATATTGCCATTGATGCTGCAGATGTTGTGCTGATGAAGAGCAGACTGAGCGATGTTCCGGCAGCAATCCGGATGAGCCGGGCGACACTCCGCAATATCCATGAAAATCTATTCTGGGCATTCTTTTATAATGTAATCGGAATCCCGCTGGCAGCAGGAGTATGGATTCCGTTATTCGAATGGCAGTTGAACCCAATGTTTGGGGCAGCGGCGATGAGCCTGTCCAGTTTCTGCGTGGTAACAAATGCATTGAGACTGAACTGGTTTAAAATGTATGATGGAAGTCATGACAAAAAAGTCAGGGCGAATAGAAGCAAGAAAAAGCAGGAGGAAGAAATGATGACAAAGACGATCAAAATTGAAGGTATGATGTGTGGACATTGTGAGGCAGCAGTGAAGAAAGCACTGGAAGCACTGGACCAGGTAGAGACAGCGGAAGTAAGCCATGAGGCCGGAACAGCCGTAGTGACACTGAACAGCAAAATCAGTGATGATGTGCTGAAAAAAGCTGTGGAAGAGAAAGATTACACAGTAACAGGAATTGAATAAAAGCTAAGAAACAGTTTGGAAGAATAAAAAAGACGACCGTGAAAGATGAGTATTCATGATTCACAGTCGTCTTCTTCAGTTCTCTGAAAATGCTAAACTATATAAGTTCAGCATTTTTATGGATCGTCTCATCAATGATATTTCTTACATATTCACTGATATGCTTTTTCGTATCCTTATCCAGCTCATCCGGGTAGATCGGCTTTCCATATTCAAGGACAACGTGGGTCTTTCTGATCTTTGGAAAATGAGCTTCAAAAATCTCACAGGTATTATTCATGGAGATCGGTACAATAGCACAACCGGTTTTGGTTGCGACTTTAAATGCTCCCTCTTTAAAAGGAAGAAGAGAAAGTTCTTCTCCTTTATTTCTTGTACCCTCAGGGAAGATACAGATCGAAATCCCCTTTTTGATATATTCGATGGCTTTCAGGATCGTCTTAAGTCCCTCTTTTGGATTCTCTCGGTCAAGGAAAAGACAATAGACAAAACGCATCCAGATCGAAAGCAGGGGAACTTTTTCCATCTCTTTCTTTGCAATATATCCGGTCAGTCTTTTGCAGCGGCTGTAGGTAAGCAGGATATCAAAGAAGCTGCGATGGTTTCCCACGTAAAGAACCGGTTCATCAGGAATATTTTCTTCACCGATCACAGTGACCTTTACTCCGGTCATTTTCAGGATCACTTTAAATCCCCACTGGACGATCCTTAAGGAACTGATATCCCGTGCCTGTGGATTGAACTTACCGATCAGCCATTCCACGAGAAAAACCGGAATCGACAGGATCAGGTATAAAATCAGAAATACAACAATACATATTAATCGAATCATAGAAATTCCTCTCTTTTATTTTATGCTATCGGAGCGTGGTAAAAGCCTTTGAACTCACTCGTGAGCAGGCTCCTGCAGTGCGGAAACCAGACGCCCTGATATCTTTCCATTATACAGGAGCATCCCGTAAAATACAAGGCTGGGGAGGACAGGCCGGAAAGGAATATCTGTATGGGGAATGTCATAGGATAATAGGGAAAATGTGCCGCAACAGGTGGAAAAGTGGAGAGAAAAAAGCAGAGTATGTGGAAAACTTTTGCACTGGCTTTCTGTCTGCTGCTGTCTTTGGAGGCCGGAGGCTGCGTGCGGCAGGAAAAAAAGAATTCTGAACAGCACGAACTGGAGATAAAAGTAGTTACGGAGGAGGCGATTCCGGAAGAATTAATGAGCCTGATCGAGAAAAATAAGAAAACCCCGTTCCGGCTGACTTTTGCGGATCAGGGGAAATTGTATCTTGCCGAGGGATATGGAGAGCAGAAGACAACAGGATACAGTGTGGAAGTGGACCGGCTCTGTGAAACACAGGAAACGGTCTATATCCATACCGGTCTTCTCGGACCGGAAAAAGGAGAAGAAAAAAAGGAGATTGCAACTTATCCTTATGTAGTAGTGGAACTAGAAGAGACAGAAAAAAATATCCGGTTTGAATAAGGAGGAGAAAAATGGAACTGATAAAAAAGAGGATTCATTACGTCAGAGAAGGAAAGAAGATCTTTGACCAGTTTTATGTGGATGAAGAGTATAATGTACCGGAGGCAAAAGAGGATGTCAGAAGAATTGTTGATACAGGAACAGAGCTGAAGATCGAAGAGATCCGTCCGGTAGAAAATTATGTCCGGATTACAGGAAAGCTGTATTTCAGGATTCTTTATCTGAATGTTTCTTCAGATCCGAAACCTGGGGTGCTGGAAGGAAAACTTCCGTTTGAGGAGATGGTTTATGCAGAAAATCAGGAGGGGGAAGAATTTTATATTCAGAATGTGCGGATCGAGTTTACTCCGTCCCTGATCCATTCAAGAAAACTGAGTCTGCGTGCGATGGTGGAACTGGAAGTCGGCAGGGAAAAGCTGGTAGATGAAGAGACCGTGACGGATGCAGAAGGGGATGTTCCGCTGTATAAAAAAATGAAAAAAGTGCAGCTACTGCAACTGGAAGTGACCAAAAAAGATACATACAGAATCAAAGAAGAAATTACGATTCCGGGAACGAAAGAAAGTATAGGGCAGATCTTATTTACCGATATCAGTGAGCGGAAACTGGAACTGCGTCCAGGACAGGATGAATTGATCGTGCGGGGAGAACTGTTCCTGTTCTGTATGTATCTGTCCGGGGATGAAAAGCCGGACTGGATCTCGCAGACGATCCCTTATGAGGGAAGGATTCCGTGTGAGGGAATCAGTGAAGAGATGTATTTTTCTATTCGCCATACGATGGAGGATACACTGACCGATCTCAGAATGGATGAAGACGGGGAAATGCGGATTCTTGGAATTGAAGGAACGCTGGCACTCCATATGAATTTTTACCGGGAGGAAAGCGTGGAACTGCTGGAAGATCTGTATTCACTTCAGAAACAGTGTCTTTTTGATACGACTGAGGTGGTATGTGAAGAATTATTAATGCAGAATCAGTCAAAATGTAAGGTGACGGAACGACTGTCACTGCCGGAGCTGAAGACAGATGTTCTGCAGATCCTGCATGCCAGAGGAGCAATCCAGGTGGAGCATGCAGATAGGACCGGAGAGGGAATCCGGGTGGAAGGAATTTTACACCTCTCGTTCCTTTATTTGCGTGGGGATGATGCAGAACCATATGGAAGCTGGCAGGGAATGATCCCATTTGAACATCAGATCGAGTGTAAAGAAATGCCGGAGGAAACAGTCTACAATATGGAACAGCATATCGAGCAGTTACAGATTACACTGGTCGGAAGTGAATCAGTGGAGATCAAAGGAATCCTCACATTTGATACATTTTTAAGAAGACCGGTGAAAGTGTGGACGATGGAGAATGTCAGGGAAGAACCGCTGGACCTGGAACAGCTTGAAAAAAGACCGTCGATCGTGGGGCATATCGTACAGAGCGGAGAAGATCTGTGGCAGCTTGCAAAGCAGTATATGACGACAAAAGAGGGTATTATGGAAGTGAACGGAATGCAGAATGAAAATGTGAAAGAGGGGGATAAATTATTGATTTTTAAAGAAAATATGAGTATACTGTAAGTACAATGTATACAAGATACAGCATGCGTTTTGCGATTGAGAGGATGGAAGATACGGATGAAGCAGATCGAGTTGAAAGCACTTGCAAAAATAAACCTGGGACTGGATGTACTGGGAAGAAGAGAGAACGGATATCATGATGTGCGTATGGTCATGCAGACCATTTATCTGTATGATGAAGTAAAGCTGACAAAGAAGAAAGAACCTGGGATCGAACTTACGACCAACCTGGGATTTCTCCCGACAGGAGATACCAATATTGCTTATAAGGCAGCAAAGCTCCTGATCGAGGAATTTGGGATCAGCGAGGGTGTGAAGATCGTGTTGAATAAGCATATTCCGGTGGCAGCGGGACTGGCAGGCGGCAGTTCAGATGCAGCGGCTGTCTTATTCGGGATGAACCGCATGTTCGGACTCCACCTGCAGCAAAAAGATCTGATGGAACGTGGGGTAAAGCTGGGAGCAGATGTGCCTTACTGTATTATGAGAGGGACGGTGCTGGCAGAAGGGATCGGAGAGGAATTAAGTGTCCTCCCTGCCATGCCGAAATGTACGGTTCTGATCGCAAAGCCACCGGTCAGTGTATCAACCAAAGTAGTTTATGAGGCACTGGACTCAGAGGAGATCATAGAACATCCTGATATAGATGCTCTGATCGAGGGTCTGAGGCAGAAGGATCTTCACAGGATTTCAGAAAATATGGGGAACGTGCTGGAGGATGTTACGATCCCGATGCATCCGGTGATCGAAGAATTGAAGCAGGTCATGAGAGAGAATGGTGCGATTGGTGCGATGATGAGTGGCAGTGGTCCTACTGTTTTCGGACTTTTTGAAAACCGTGCTGCGGCAAGGGAGGCACAGAGGAAGATTCGTGAGAGCGGACTGACGAAGCAGGTCTATGTGACGAATGTGCATAACGTAAGGAGAAAATAATATGGGAACAGATTTTGAAGTAACGATGGATGAGTACCTGCCTCTGAGAGATGTGGTATTTAATACGCTGCGGCAGGCAATCTTAAGAGGGGAACTGAAGCCGGGAGAAAGACTGATGGAGATCCAGCTTGCGAACAAACTCGGAGTGAGCCGGACACCGATCCGTGAGGCGATCCGTAAGCTTGAGCTGGAAGGTCTTGTCCTGATGATTCCAAGGAAAGGTGCAGAAGTAGCAGAAATCACGGAAAAGAATTTAAGAGATGTACTGGAAGTGCGGTGTGCGTTGGAGGAACTGGCAGTCCAGCTTGCCTGCGATCGCATGGATGAAGACGGGATCAAAGCAATGAAGGAGGCTTCAGCACAATTCTGTAATACGTTGGACAGCGATGATATTACCCGGATCGCACAGGCAGATGTGGCATTTCATGATATCATTTATGCAGCCACGGATAACCGCCGTCTGATCCAGCTTCTGAACAATTTGCGGGAGCAGATGTATCGCTACAGGATTGAATATCTGAAAAAGAAAGAGTGTTATCCGCAGTTGCTGGAAGAACATCAGACGATTATCGATTCAATCGAAAGCCGGGATAAGGGGCGAGCAACCCAGATCACAGGACAGCATATCAAGAATCAGGCAGAGGCAGTAGTAGACACGATCCGTGAAAAAGAAGAAAGCATATAAAAAATGAATAGAGTGCAGCTTTCAGGTAATACTCCATATATCAGCCGATCGGATGACCGGAAAAAGATGAGAAAGATCAGGAAGAACCTGACCGGACAATGGATATATGGAGGGATTACATATGAAAGAGGCAGATAAAAAAGCGTGGATCGTACCGGGTAAAATCCGGGTAGCAAGTGTCTTTTTTGCACTGATCGTGGCAGCTGTGGTGACAACAGCAGTAGTGATGGGAGATGTGCAGAGAAAAGACCGGGCGGTGCAGGAGCATCTGGCAGAGGAAGTGCTGCGGTTTCATGTTCTTGCGAACAGTGACAGCAGGACAGATCAGGCGGTGAAGATGGAGGTACGGGATGCAGTCTTATCCTATTTAAAAGAAGTACTTCCTGAGGGACTGGATGTAAAGGAGACGACCCGGTGGATGAGGGGGCATACGGAGAAGATCCGGCAGGTGGCTGAGCAGAAAATGGCAGACCTGCAGATGAAGCAGACAGTCAGTGTGGCAGTGACGACGTGCTATTTCCCGGACCGGACCTATGGAGATGTCACATTTCCGGCAGGAAATTACAAGACCCTGAGGATCGAACTGGGAGATGCAGCAGGGCATAACTGGTGGTGCGTGCTGTATCCGAATCTGTGTTTTCTGGATACAACAAATGCAGTACTTCCTGAAAAGGGAAAGCAGCAGTTAAAGAAAGTATTGACGGAGGAAGAATATTCGGAAGTGACGGCAGGTTCAAAGTTTCAGATCCGCTGGTTCTTCTGGAAGGAAAAATAAATATGACAGAATTTCTTATCAGGCATTTTGTAAAAGATTATGAGGAGGTGGAAAAGGTGTCCGTGCGGACGGCATATGGTATGCTGTCCGGCATTGTGGGCATCTTTTGTAATGTAATATTATTTCTGACAAAATTGATTGTCGGACTGGTACTGAACAGTGTATCTGTTATGGCAGATGCCTTTAATAACCTGTCTGACGCAGGCTCATCGGTGATCAGCTTTGTGGGCGTCCGTATGGCAGGAAAGCCGGCGGACAAAGATCATCCATTCGGGCATGGGCGGATCGAGTACATAGCAGCACTGATCGTCTCTTTTCTGGTTCTGGAGGTTGGATTTACCTTTCTGAAGGATTCGGTGGGAAAGATCCTTCATCCGGAGCAGCTGAAATTCCTTCCGGTCTCGGTGTTGATTTTATGTCTTTCGATCGCAGTGAAGCTGTGGCTGGGACTATTCAACAAAAAGCTGGGAGAAAGGATTGATTCTCAGGTGATGAAGGCGGTCTTTGCAGATTCCATGGGAGACGTGATCACAACTTCAGCGACAATCTTTTCGATTCTCTTTTTTGCGGCAACAGGGATCAATATTGATGGTTTTGTCGGTCTTGGCGTGGCACTGGTTGTGATGTGGGCCGGTTTCGGGATTGCAAAAGATACATTGAATACCCTGATTGGTGAACCGGTCAGTCCGGAGGTTTATGAGAAGATTAAAAAATTTGTAGAGGGCTACGATGGGATCGAGGGAGTTCATGATCTGATCGTGCATAATTACGGACCGGGCAGGAGTATGGCATCCATCCATGCAGAAGTTCCCAACGACCAGGAGATTGAAAAGTCGCATGAGACCATAGACCGTGTCGAACGGGATGCGGCAAAAGAACTTGGGATGATGCTGGTGATCCATATGGATCCGGTGGAAATGAAAGATGAAAAGGTGATCCGTATCAGGAAAAAGACAGAACAGCTTCTGAAAGAACTTGATCCGGCATGCAGCATCCACGATTTTCGTGTCGTGTGGGGAGCGGAGAGGATCAATCTGATTTTCGATATGGTGATCCCGATCGAATATGATGAAAAAAGACGCAACGACCTTCCGTTACAGTTGATGGAGCGGTTAAAGGGAGTGGATTCCAGATACGAGAGTGTGATTACGGTAGATTATGATTATGTAGCAAAAACGGAGGATAAATAAAATGTATGAATTTAACAGCAGAGTACGTTACAGTGAGATCGATCATCATGGAACGCTGACCCTTCCTGCACTGATCAATTATTTTCAGGATTGCAGCACGTTCCAGTCAGAAGATGTGGGACTTGGAACGGAGGTACTGAAGGAAGAAAAGCGTGCCTGGATCCTGTCCTACTGGCAGGTGATCGCAGAACGGTATCCAGCGTTGGGAGAAAGGATCACGATCGGAACATTTCCGACAGAATTTAAGGGGCTATTCGGAAATCGTAATTTTTACATAAAAGATGAAAGAGGGAACATGATCGCAAAGGCTTATTCTGTATGGGTATTTCTTGATACAGAGACCGGACGGCCGGTAAGACCGGAGGAAAAAGACATAAAGCCATACGGCATGGGTGAGGCACTGGATATGCCTTATGAGGGAAGAAAAATCTCCCTGCCGGAAGAAACTGAAGTCTTGGAGGCATTCCCGGTACGCCGTTATCATATTGATACGAATGAGCATGTAAATAACTGCCAGTATGTGCAGATGGCACTGGAATTTCTTCCGGCTGACCGCCAGTTCAGACAGATCCGTGTGGAGTATAAGAAATCGGCGGTGCTGGGAGATGTTATTTATCCGAAAAGGAGCAGGGAGGAAGAACGGACGGTTATTGAACTGTGTGCGGAGAATGGAAGACCATACGCAGTTGTAGAATTTAAATAGAGCAGACTTCCATTCCATTTGATAAACAAAATAAATAGAGCAAACTTCCGTCACATTTGATACACAAAAGATTCACAAACTTCTGATAACGTTGACAGGTAAAAAAGAAACTCTGTATTATGCGGAGAGAAATAGGAGGATGGAGACTTTGATAGAAGTAAAGAATCTGGTGAAAAAGTATGGAAATCATTTAGCTGTAGATCACATGAATTTTACCATTGAAGAAGGGCATATCTACGGCTTTTTAGGTCCTAACGGAGCCGGAAAGTCTACGACCATGAATATCATGACGGGATATCTCGGAGCTACAGAAGGGGAGGTGCTGATCAACGGGCATGATATTTTAAAAGAGCCAGAGGAGGCGAAAAAGCAGATCGGATATCTGCCGGAGCTTCCACCGCTGTATATGGATATGACGGTCAGGGAATACATGGAATTTGCCGCAGAACTCAAGAAAATTCCGAAGGAGAAGAGAGCTGAGTCTATTGAGGATGTGGAAAAGCTTGTAAAGATCAAAGATGTGGAAAAGCGTCTGATCAAGAATCTGTCCAAAGGATACCGGCAGAGGGTCGGACTGGCACAGGCTGTGCTGGGATTCCCGGAGATCATTATTCTGGATGAGCCAAGTGTAGGTCTTGACCCGAAGCAGATTATTGAGATCCGTGAACTGATCCGTAAACTGGCGAAGAAGCATACAGTTATCTTAAGTTCTCATATTCTGGCAGAAGTAAGAGAAGTGTGTGACTATATCATGATCATTTCCAAAGGAAAACTGGTTGCCAGTGATACACCGGAGAATCTGGAACGTTACCTGGGTGAGTCTGGGCTGATCGAGATTGAGACCAGGACAGAAGCTTCCAAAGTAAAAGAAGTACTGAAAAATGTACCTGGAATTGAAAAGGTTTCGGTGAAGACAGATGCCAGTGGCATAACAAGCGGACAGATCCGGGAGAAGAGAGGACAGGATATCCGGGAAGAACTCTTTACGACATTTGCAGAAAAGAAGATGCCGCTGCTGAAACTGAATGCGGTTCAGGTCAGCCTGGAGGATGTATTTATGGAACTGACCCAGAGCGACAAGGCTGCAGAAGAATTTGCCAGAAAGGCAAAAGAGGCAGAAAAGGAGGAAGTAAGCAATGCTGGCGATTTATAAAAGAGAATTGAAGTCCTATTTCCAGTCTATGGTGGGATGTGTATTTGTGGCATTCCTTCTGGTATTTACGGGCATTTATTTTGTTGCATATAATCTGTCTGCGGGATATCCGTATTTTTCCTATTCGCTGGCAGGCTCTCTGATCGTATTTATTGTCGGGATTCCGCTGATCACGATGCGAAGCTTTTCAGAAGAACGAAAAAATAAGACGGATCAGCTTCTGCTGACCGCACCGGTGAGTTTGTGGAAGGTAGTTCTTGGAAAGTATCTTGCAATGATCACAGTGATTGGAATCCCGAGTGTGATCTTCTGTATTTATCCGCTGATTATCAAATCTCAGGGAACAGCATACCTTGGAGTGGACTATATTTCTATTCTGGTATTTTTCCTGCTTGGATGCGTATTTGCAGCGATCGGAATGTTTCTGTCTTCGTTGACAGAAAGTCAGATTATTGCATTTATCAGTACATTCGGCATCCTTTTGGTCTTGTATTTATGGAACGGAATCCTGACACTGCTTCCGAGTTCGGCTGTCAGTGGACTGGTGGGAGTCCTGGTCATTCTTACGATCGTTGCTTTCTATATTTTCCATATGACATCGAACCTGATGCTTGCAGGAGGACTGGAAGTGATCGGAGTTGCTGCGGCAGTCATTGCTTATTTTGTAAAATCTTCTTTATTTGAGAATCTTCTCTCCAAAATGTTTGGAAGACTGGCACTGTCGGATGTATTTACAGATATCACATCCAACAGTATTGTAGACGTGACGGGAATCGCACTTTATCTGTCACTGATCGCAGTCTTTGTATTTCTTACAGTGCAGTCGATTCAGAAAAGACGTTGGAGTTAGGAGGTTTGGATCATGGAGAAATTAAAAAGTAAAAAAGGAAACTTAAAAAGAATGTTCCATACTTCCGGAACAAAGCATGGTTCCTACAGTGTAGGAATGACGGTGCTGGTTGTAGCAGTCATTATCGTATTGAATCTGGTCGTCGGTCAGATTCCGGAAGCATACAGAAATATTGATGTCAGCAGTACAAAGATTTATGACATTTCCGATACATCGAAAGATCTGCTGAAAGGTCTGGATGATAAGATTGATATGAAAGTACTGGCAGTCAAAGATGAGACAGATGACAGGATCACAACATTTATCAGTAAATATGCGGCACTGTCGGATAAGATCAAGGTGGAATGGATCGACCCGGTTCTGCATCCGTCAGCTTTGACAGAATACAATACTTCACAGAATACGATCTATGTATCCTGCGAGGCAACAGGAAAGTCGACAACCATTTCTTTTGATAAGATCCTGGTATCAGATTCTTCTTATTACTATTCAGGTTCATCGAGTTATACCTCCTTTGATGGTGAGGGACAGCTCAGCAGTGCGGTAAACTATGTGACCAGTGATGTCCAGAAGAAGATCTATACTGTAACAGGACATGGAGAGGACTCCCTTTCTACAACGATCACGGATCTGATGACAAAGAATAATTATACAACCGAGGAGCTGAATCTTCTGATGACAGATTCTATACCGGATGACTGTGACCTTCTGTTAATGGATGGTCCGACCAATGATCTTTCTGATGATGAAGTCAGCCTCTTAAGCGGATATCTTGGAGAAGGCGGCAAGGTGATGTGTCTGCTGGGAGATACCGGACTTGCTTCTTTACCGAAACTTGCAGGACTTCTGAAAGATTATGGAATTGAAGGAGCAGACGGTTATATCGCAGATCCACAGAGATGCTATCAGAATCAGCCGTATTATATCTTCCCGGTAATGAATTTATCCGGTGATATGGCAGACGGAATCAGTTCCCAGATGGTACTTCTGATGAATTCCCGTGGACTGACGACAACGGATCCGGCAAGAGATACGATCACAACGAGTGCCTTTATGACAACCTCTGAGCAGGCATATGCAGTGACAGAAGAAGATCAGAAGCAGGGAACGTATGATCTGGGAGTGGTTGCAACTGAAACTATCAGTTCCGACAGTGACTCATCCGATGATACCTCATCCGACAGCGATTCTTCCACAGATACTTCATCAGACGACAGTACTGAGAGCAAAGAGAGCAGACTGACGGTTATTTCCGCAGGAAGCCTGATCGATCAGCAGATCACGGATGCATTTTCACAGCTTGAAAATACGCAGGTATTTATGAATGCAGTGACAGCAAACTTTGAGGGTGTGACAAATCTTTCCATCGAGGCAAAGAGCCTGACAACAGAGTATAATACAGTTCAGCATGCAGGCGGATTCAGTATTCTCGTTGTATTTGGTATTCCGGCAGTGGTTCTGATCGGTGGTTTTGTCGTATGGTTCAGAAGAAGAAAGGCCTGAGGTGTCAGTATGAAAAAGAAAAAAGGACCATTGATTTTAACAGGAGTGCTGGTCATCCTTCTGATTGTTTATTTTGGACTAAGCTCCTGGAATAAAAAGCAGGATAAAAAAGAGGAAAAAGAAACGGTCAAAGTGACGGATCTGGATGAGTCAACGATCACTGCGATCAAGTATCAGGTGGCAGCAGGTGAAATGTCTTTTGAAAAAGAAGGAGATACCTGGTATTATTCAGAAGATAAGGATTTCCCGTTGAAGCAGAGTGAGCCGGAGGCGATCGTAAAGGCGGCTGCCCAGATCACCGCGGACCGGAAACTGGAAGACGGAGACAGCCTGGACGCATATGGACTGGATGACCCGAATTATTCCATTGAGATCACGGAAGAAGACGGAACAGTAACAACAGTCAGCTTCGGAGATTCAACCGGAACAGATTATTATGTAACGGTGGGAGATACCGGTGTTGTCTATACGGTCGCATCCAGCGTGCTGGATGATTTCAAGACGGAGTTGTCTGACCTTGCACAACTGGATGAATATCCAAGCATTGGCAGCGGCAATCTGAAAAAAGAAGTGATCACGGAAAATGGAACGACGACAACCTATGATTCAGAAAATGAAGATCAGGAAGAAGAGATTGCCGCAGTTGCAGGTGGACTGGGGGCGGTGTCACTGACAAAGGTTGCTGATTATTCTGTGGAAGATGCAGACCTGGCAGGCTATGGACTGGATGAAGCCAGTCGGATCACGGTTGAGGCTACTTATACAAAGAATGAGGATGAAAAGACGATGAAAATGTATATCGGCAGTGAAGATGGAAACGGAAACCGTTATGTGATGTTGGATGGATCGAAGATCGTCTATCAGATTTCAGACGAAGTATGCAAAAATATTCTGAATCAGGAATAATTTTAGATTTATTTAATTGACTTTGATTGAAAAACGGAGCAGAATAGAGTCCATATCAATTTAAGACAGGAAGTGCAGATCATGAAAGAAAAGTTTATGAGGTTTATGCAGGGAAGATACGGTGTGGATCAGTTATCGAAAGCATTGCTGGTGATCGGTCTGATCAGTGTATTGCTGGCTTCGTTTTTCAGGGGAAGTCTTATAGGGACATTTTTTTACTATGTCGGATGGTTTCTGATCATTTACTGTTATTTCAGGATGTTCTCAAAGAATGTATCAAAGCGTTATGCGGAGAATCAGGCATATCTTGCAAAGTCGTACAAGATCCGTTGCTTTTTTGCAAAGCAGAAAGATCTGTTCCGGCAGAGAAAGCAGTATCATATTTATAAATGTCCGGGATGCAGTCAGAAGATCAGGATTCCAAGAGGCAAAGGAAAGATCGAGATCCGTTGTCCGAAGTGTGGCACAAAGTTCATGAAAAAGAGCTGAGTAAGTATTTGTTATTACTTGTCACTACCTTCTGCTGTTATGTGGCACAAAATTCATTAAAAGAGCAGAGAAAGTGCAGGCAGAATGTGGGAAAGCGGACAGTGGAAAAAGAGAATGAGAGGAAATTAAGAAAAAGATGTCAGATCCATATCAGATTTTAGGAGTAGACCAGAGTGCATCGGATGAGGAGATTAAGAAGGCATACAGAAAACTGAGCCGTCAGTATCATCCGGATGCGAATATCAACAATCCTCATAAAGATGAGGCAGAGGCTAAGTTCAAGGAAGTCCAGCAGGCATATCAGCAGATCATGGATGAGCGGGAAAAAGGCTACTCTTCGTCAGGAGCAGGAGGCGGTTCACAGGGCAGCGGATACGGTGATTATGGTCCGTTTGGCGGCTTTGGCGGTTTTGGAGGTTACGGGAATTTCGGTGGCTACGGGAACGGGACTTCCGGAAGAACAGCAGGTATGAGCGAGGAAGATGCACATCTGCAGGCGGCAGCCAATTATATCAGAAGCGGACATTTCAGGGAGGCACTGAATGTCCTTGACGGAATTGCAAACCACAGTGCCTTATGGTATTTTCTGAGTGCTTCTGCAAATTCGGGACTGGGCAATAATGTGACGGCACTGGAGCATGCCAGGGAGGCTGTCCGGCTTGATCCTCAGAATATGCAGTATCAGATGCTGCTGCAGCGGCTGGAAGGCGGTGGAAGCTGGTATCAGACACGACAGACGATGTATGGATTTCCGGGTACATTTGATAACAGCTATTGCGTGAAGTTATGCGTGGCAAATCTGATGTGCAATCTTTGCTGTGGCGGAAGCGGTCTCTGCTGCGGCGGAGGTAATTATGGCGGAGGCACCGGAACATTTCTGTAAAGTGCAGGAAAGAAATGTAACAATTCTTAATGAAAGCGTTCATCTTTTTTAAAATTTGTATCTTATAATAGGCATCAGTCGGGTAAGAAGCATCAGTCAGGAGTTTTCCCCGGCTGATGTTTTTTCTATATGGATTGATTCATGATCCGGGAAAACCCTATTACGAATGAGGAGCAGATAATAGATGGAAGAACACAGAAGAAATCGTCAGAACCGGTATGGAAGGATTTTATGTGGGCTTGTATTTCTTGCACTTTGCGGTACAATTTTCTGCATGGGAGTGAATGCGAGAGAAGCAAGACGGGAGGCCAGAAAAGCTGAGGCTGTAAAAGAGGCAGAGGCAGAAAAGAAAAAGGCAGAAAAAGAAGAAAAGAAGAAAGAAAAAGAAGCAGAGGAGCAGCGGAAGAAAGAGCTTTCGGTGCAGCCGGGTGTTGCAGTGGGGACAACGGAAGCGAGTGATGAAAAGACTGTATATCTGACATTTGATGACGGCCCTTCGGAGAATACGCAGAAAGTGCTGGATATACTGGATCAGTATGATGCCAAAGCAACTTTTTTTATTACGGGGCAGAAACCGGAGTACCGTCCGATGATAAAAAAAGCATATGATGCAGGGCATACGATCGGTCTGCACAGTTTCTGTCATGATTATGAGATCGTATATTCTTCAGAAGAAGCGTACCTGAAAGATCTGGAAGAAGTGGGAGAGATCGCAAAGGAGCAGATCGGATTCGTCCCGTGTTTTATCCGTTTTCCGGGTGGCTCGTCCAATACGGTTTCAAGGAATTATATGGAGGGAATCATGAGTGTACTTGTGCCGAAAGTACTTGAGCTGGGATATCAGTATTATGACTGGAATGTCAGCAGCGGGGATGGAGGAACAGCTACGACAGAGGAAATCATTGCACAGTCGGAGACAGACAAGTATCATCAGGTAATGCTGCTGTTTCATGATGCAGCAACAAAAGAGACAACGATCGAGGCATTGCCGACCGTTCTGGAGTATTATAAAAATCTTGGCTATTCTTTTAAAGCAATCGACAGAGAAAGCCTGGTTGTGCATCATCAGGTGAATAATTAAGGAGAAGGAGAAAGAGAAGATTTATGAGCGGACAGGAAAGAAAAACAGGAAAAAGAGTACTCAATGTTGGCCTGCTGGCTCATGTAGATGCAGGAAAGACGACCCTTTCGGAAAGTATTCTTTATCAAAGTGGTGCAATACGAAATTTAGGCAGGGTCGATCATCAGGATGCTTTTCTGGATACAGATGAAATGGAACGGGAACGTGGAATTACGATCTTTTCCAAGCAGGCGGTGCTTACCTGGAAAGATACGGAGATCACATTGCTGGATACACCGGGACACGTTGATTTTTCAGCGGAGATGGAGCGGGTACTGCAGGTGCTGGACTGTGCGGTGCTGGTGATCAGCGGGGCAGACGGTGTGCAGGGACATACGGAGACTTTGTGGAAACTTTTAACAAGATACGGAATACCGGTGTTCCTTTTTGTGAATAAAATGGATCAGGAAGGGACGGACTGTGGAAAACTTCTTGCAGAACTGAAATCCCGGTTTTCAGAAGGATGTATTGATTTCGGCAGAGTGGAAACCGGAGCAGAAGAAGTGATCGAAGAGATTGCAGTGTGTGATGAACAGACGATGGAAGAATATCTTGAGAAAGGCAGTGTCGCCGCTGCCTCGATCCGCCGGCTGGTCGCAGAAAGAAAGATTTTTCCATGCTATTTTGGTTCGGCGTTACATTTGCAGGGTGTGGAAGAACTGATGAACGGGATCTGCACATATCAGATGCAGAAAGAATATCCGGCAGTATTCGGAGCGAAGGTTTATAAGATTGCGAGAGACGGTCAGGGAAACAGGCTGACTTACCTGAAAGTGACCGGTGGCACGCTGAAGGTGAAGGATGTGATCGGTGAAAATGGTGATAAGGTAAATCAGATCCGTGTATATTCCGGTGAAAAGTATGAGCTTCTTTCGGAGGCAGATGCGGGAAAAGTCTGTGCAGTGACCGGTTTGGCGGAAACATATCCGGGGCAGGGACTTGGAGCAGAAAAAGATTCTGAGCTGCCGATCCTTGAGCCAGTGCTGACGTACAGGATCATTTTGCCGGATGACTGTAATGTTCATACGATGTTAAGAGATTTGAAGCTTTTGGAGGAAGAAGAGCCGGAACTGCATGTCGTATGGATCGAAAAGAGTCAGGAGATCCATGTGCAACTGATGGGCGATGTGCAGATTGAAATCCTTCAGAGAATCATAAAAGAACGCTTTGGAGTACTGGTTGAGTTCGGGGAAGGCAGCATTGTCTATAAAGAGACGATCGCAGCACCGGTGGAAGGTGTCGGGCATTTTGAACCGTTACGCCATTATGCAGAGGTACATCTGCGGTTAGAACCGGGAGAACGCGGATCAGGAATACAGTTTGATTCAGAATGCAGTGAGGATGTGTTGGATCGGAACTGGCAGCGGCTGGTGCTGACCCATCTGGAGGAAAAGGAACATAAAGGAGTTCTGACGGGATCGGTTATTACAGATATGAAGATCACACTGACTTCAGGAAAAGCCCATCTGAAGCATACGGAGGGCGGGGATTTCCGACAGGCAACTTACCGGGCTGTGCGGCAGGGACTGAAAAAAGCAGAAAGCGTACTGCTTGAACCGTATTATGAGTTCAGGATCGAATTACCTTCTGAAAATGTGGGACGTGCCATGACGGATATACAGAACCGTTTCGGAAAATTTGAGGCACCGGAAACGTTGGGAGAAATGACTGTGCTGACGGGAATTGCACCGGTATCGACTTTAAGCGGTTATCAGAAAGATGTCATTGCATATACAGGTGGAAGAGGAAGAATTTCTCTGACCCTGAAGGGGTATGATCTCTGCCATAATCAGGAAGAAGTTGTAGCGGCGAGAGGGTATGATTCAGAGCTGGATCTTGCGAATCCTACCGGTTCGGTCTTTTGTGCCCATGGTGCAGGATTTGTTGTAGACTGGGATGAAGTCGAAGAATATATGCACATGGAACGCACACTGGATCAGACAGGAGAAGAAGGACTTGCGGAAGTCACACTTCCGAAGCGGCGGCATTCCAGTATTGAACTGACACAGGAGGAACTGGATGCAATTTATGTAAGAACTCCTGATCCGGTGAAGCAGAATCATGGTCCGGTGACAGTCTGTGCAAAGGAAAAGGACAGAGAACCGGGCAGTGCCTATACAGATCCGAAATGGGAAAGACGCAGACGGGAAAAGGAAGGCCGACAGGAATATCTTCTGGTGGATGGATACAATATCATTTTCTCATGGGAGGAACTAAGAGAGCTGTCCGAAAAGGATATTGGTGCGGCACGCGGGAAACTTGCGGATATCTTAAGCAACTATCAGGGATACAGAAAATGTACGCTGATCCTTGTGTATGATGCATATAAAGTTGAAGGCAATCCGGGTGAAGTGATGAAATATCATAATATTTATATTGTCTATACCAAAGAGGCGGAGACGGCAGACCAGTATATCGAAAAGACTGTAAGACGGATCGCAAAGGATGCTGCTGTAACTGTGGCAACTTCAGACGGACTGGAGCAGGTGATCATCTTAGGACAGGGTGCGAACCGGATGTCTGCTCCGGGACTGAAAGAGGAAATTGAGAGGACGCTGGCAGAAGTCAGAGGTGAGCATCTTGGAAAGAAGGGCAGTGTCGGAAATTATCTTTTTGATTATCTGGATGAAGAAACTGCAGAGGAGATGGAAAAAGTCCGACTGGGGAAAGCAGGAAAGAATGGACGGGATAAAAAATGACAATCGGGATTATTGAAGATGACCGCCTGTTAAGCCGGTCTTTGAAAGTCGTGCTTGAGAAGGAAGGTTATCGGACTTTGCAGGTTTATACAAAGAAAGATGCAGGGCAGATTCTGCAGGGAACAGAGGAGCTTTTACTGGTTGATATTGGTCTCCCGGACGGAAATGGTATGGAACTGTATCACACCCTGATGAAAAAATGGAACAGAAAGATTCCCGCAATTTTTCTGACGGCAAGGGATGAAGAGCAGGAAATGCTGAAAGCATTTGACCTGGGAGCAGAAGATTATGTTGTGAAACCATTTTCCATGAAAGTGTTATTAAAAAGGATTGAAGTAGCTTTCAGACGAAACCGGGGAGAAGATGCCGGTGAACAGATTCTGAAATGCAGAGATCTCACTCTGTATCCACAGCGAAAAAAGGCAGTGTCAGGGGAGAAGGAGATATCTCTTACGGCAAAAGAGTATCAGCTCCTGGAATATCTGATGAAAAATCAGGGGCAGGTTCTGACCAAAGAAAATATTTTGGAGCATGTATGGGGAATTGATGGTCAATATGTAGTTGATAACAGTGTCAGCGTGCTGGTCGGCCGTCTGCGGAAAAAGATTGAAGCTGTGGGAGAACAGCCGTATATTCAGAACGTATTTGGACTGGGATACCGGATGGAGGAAGAGTAATGGATCTGACAGAAATTTTGTGGTGGAGTGCTGGGATGTTTCTTTTGGGGATTCTTGCCGGGGCGGCCGGAATGTACCGGGGTCAGAGAAAAGAACGAAGCCGGGAATTAAAGAAGATATCAGATACTGTGCAGCGAATGACCAGCGGAAAAGAACTCCCCGATTTTTCTGACTGCGAAGAGACAATGGATTCCAAAATCCGGCATCAACTGCTGCGGCTGCAGGAAATTTTAGTCAGTCAGAAACAAGATGCACAGAAAGAACGGAAAGAACTCCAGGAACTGATTTCGGAAATCGCACATCAGATGCGGACACCATTGACAAATCTGAAAAATTATCTTGACTTTTTATCAGAAGAAATCGAAAAGAAAGGGACAGAACCGGAACTGTCTTATCTGAAAGCCATTCAGAGCAGTGAAGAAAAAATTTATTTTCTGACAGAGCATTTTATCCGTATTTCAAGATTAGAGCATGGTCTGATTCAGATCAGAAAAGAAGAGCGGGATCTTCTTAAGACTCTGCGGAATGCACTTGGTCAGATTTTGGATCAGGCAGAGAAAAAAGAGATCCGGTTCGAGTTTGAACTTCCTGAGAAAATGCATGTGATGCATGATGCAAACTGGCTGGGAGAAGCACTTTTTAATCTGTTGGATAATGCGGTGAAATACAGTCCGCAAAACGGAAAAATAAAGATTAGCCTGCAGGAAAATGAAATGTTCACAACTTTCAGTATCAGAGATTACGGAATCGGAATCGAACCGGAGGAAAAGAATCTGATCTTTCAGAGATTTTACCGCGGAAAGCGGGTGACGGATGAGGAAGGCTTTGGAATAGGTCTGTATCTTGCAAGAGAAATCCTATTTTTACATGAAGGACTTTTAACGGTAAAGCGGTGTGAACCGGGAGTAGAAATGAAACTGTCTTTGCCACGGCAATAAAAGATTTTGCATTGTTAGAAATTTGTTAGATTTGTTCTTTAAAATAATGGCAGGAGAAAAAGAACAGATCAGAGGAGAGGAAGGACAATGAAAATCGTAAAAGCGGTGAATCTGAAAAAATATTTTGTTACAGAGAATTACGAAGTACATGCAGTGGACGGTGTCACACTGGAGATAGAAGAAGGAGAATTTGTGGCTGTTGTCGGAACATCAGGGAGTGGAAAAACTTCACTTCTTAATCTTCTGGGAGGCCTGGATGTGCCGGACGAGGGCGGAGTATGGATCAGAGGAAGCAGTCTGAAAGATATGGAAAGCGAGGAACGGACCATTTTCAGACGAAGGAATATCGGGTTTATTTTTCAACAATATAATCTGATCCCGATGATCAGCGTCTATGAAAATATCGTGCTGCCCCTCCGCCTTGACGGTGCAGAGATCGATCAGGAGTTTTTTGAAGAACTGACGGGAACACTGGGACTGAAGGAAAAACTCGGGCAACTGCCGGAAACGCTGTCAGGCGGTCAGCAGCAGAGAGCAGCGATAGCAAGAGCCTTAATGACAAAGCCGGCGATTGTCCTCGGAGATGAACCGACGGGCAATCTGGATTCTGTGACCAGTATGGAAGTTGTGGGACTTTTGAAAAATTGTGCAAAGAAATATCATCAGACTGTGATCCTTGTGACACATCAGGAAGAAGTTGCACAGATGGCGGACCGGATCATAAGGATCGAGGACGGGAGGATCGCAGAATGATTCCGAACAATAATCAGGAGGTTCTGTCCATGCTGGCAGAGAAATTAAGGAAAAAGAACCGTGGGCGTAATATGGTATTGCTCTGTGCGGTGGCGGTCGGAATTGTTACACTGACACTGATTTTCGGAACTTCTGCCGGAAAGATCCAGGCAGAGTATACGAAAGCGGTACGCCGGGCAGGTTCAACAGCATCAGCAGTACTGGAAAATGCGACAGAAGACCAGTACCGGCAGATCTGCTCCCTGAGTTATATAAAGAATGCAGGGAAAAGAGTGAGAGCCGGAAGAGCAGAGAGCGGGGAAAAGAAGCTCGGTGAGATCAGTCTGTTAGATCAATCTGCATGGGAAAAAATCATCCGTCCTGCTTATACAGATCTTCAGGGGCATTACCCAAAAGAAAAGCAGGAGATCATGGTCTCTGTAAAAATGCTGGAGGATCTGGGAATCACTGAGCCGACGGCAGGAATGAAAATCCAACTGACGGTAGTGACCGGATGGCAGGAGAAAAAAGAAGAACTATTTTACCTGAGCGGGTGGTATACCTCATATACAGATTCGGGTTCTAAAGCTCAGCAGGGATATATTTCTGAAAAAAAGGCGGCAGAGTGGGGAATCATATCGGAGAAAAATTCGGAGATACTGATCTGTCCATCAGACCGGATGAGCCGTGAAGAGGCAGAAGAACAATTATATAAAGATGTAAAACGGACGGATACAGGACAAAGAATTACCGTGACAGATCCTGCATTTCTGACAGCGGTAGATCAACTGACCGGAAGTTATGAAATGGCAGTTCTCGGAGTGATTTTGATCCTGGGCGGAGTCTGGTTTCTTATCCATAATATTCTCGAGATTTCCATGATCGGGGATATCCGTCAGTTTGGATTGCTTTATACGATCGGAACAACGAAAAAGCAGTTGCGGAAAATCTGCCACAGGCAGATGGCAGGCTGTATGCTTGTGGGAAGTGGACTCGGAGTGGTGTTTTCAGTGCTTCTTTTATTCTTTGGTATTCCCGGTCTGCTGGGGCAGGAATATCTGCGGGAATATGGCGGCACAAAAGAATTTTCCGTATTTCGACCTGAAATCCTGATTGCAGCAGTTGGGTTTACCCTGCTGATCATTGAAGCTGCCATTCAAAAAAATATGAATCGGATGATCCGACTTTCCTGTATAGAAAGCATGCATTATACAGGAAAGCAGAACCGCAGTCGAAAAAGACGAAGTACACAAAGGCAAAACGAAAGGAACAGACGAAAGATATCAGCAGAACTTCCATTGCTGGCATGGAGAAATGTGACAAGACAAAGGGCAGGATTTGTGCTGACGGTGCTGTCATTGTTTTTAGGAGTGGAAACACTGCTTTGTACAGTTGTGGTTACGGGTGGAAGTGATGCAACGAATATCTATATGCAGAAACCGGATTTTATCCTTGCGGGGGATTTTTGCGAGGAGGCAAAAGAAGGGATCATAAGTGAACCGGATGAAGAGGCACTGGACCCACTGGTGACGGATGCAAATACAGCAGATTTGCTGTGGAATAATAAAACGGATGACTTTGCTCCTGATTTTGCTCCTATTTCTGAATCAGTGAGAAAAAAGATCCTGGCTCTGAAAGGTGTGGATCAGGACAGAACAGAGTGTGCAGAGGGAGCTTATATGAATGCAGCGATTTCGGAAAAAGGGTGGAGTCCTTTTTCTGATGAATATTTCCGGGTCAGTGCAGAAAGCTCAAATGAAGGAGAAACGAAGACCGATGCAGAGAGATCAGATACAGAAATGGAACGTTCCGGTTTCCCGGAGACAGTGCATATTTTGAGTGAAAAAGAGATGGACAGTCTGAAAGAGTATGCAGAAGAAAAAAATCTGTCAGTGGATATGGCTTCAGTAGAAGATGGGAGTGGAGTGTTGATCTATCAGGAATATGGCTTCACACCGGAGCAGAAAAAAATGACAGAAGAAGTAAAAGGAGAACCGGTGAGCTTTTGCAGTTCCGGTTCGGAGTATGAAAAAGAGTCCGCGGAAATTTTTACTTTAAATGGGTATTTAGACGGGAGAGCAAAAGATTTTCCAGAACTGAAGCTGGGGTGGCATGGAGAAAATATGTTGTTCTTTCTTGTAAGTGAAAAAGGATTTGAACGACTGGGAATAGAAAAAGAGATCATTTATATGGAAGTGAATGTGAAGGTGGGGCAGGAGCAGAAAGTAAAATCAGCGATCAGAGCCATTCTCACAGAAGAAAATCAAAGAAGGACGGATCAGGGAGAAAATGGGATTCTGCTTCTTTGCAGATCGGATCTGCTGAAAAGAATGTCCGACCGGATTCATGGAAATCAGATGATCCTCGGGAGTATCGGAATGATGCTGCTATTTGCAGGACTGACCAATTATTTCAATGTAATGATTATGGGAAGATATTCAAGAAAGCAGGAACTGGCTGTGATGGAGAGTATCGGAATGACAAAAAAGCAAAAAAGGAAGATGTTTTTCTGGGAAGGAAACTGGTATTTTCTCTTGATGGAAGTGCTTGTACTGACTGTCGGAACAGGCATCCTGTGGCTTGTCAGACTTTATATGGAAAAGCAGGCTGTATATTTCAGATTTCAATATCCGGCAGGATGGCTGGCAGGAATCAGTCTTGGTATGCTTGGGATACTGGCTGGCAGCTGTTGTTCTTTCAGACGGGGAGAAAAGGTTCACTGTACGCAATGATATGGACAGATGAAAAAATAATAGAAAAAACTATATATTTTGTCGATTTAGTGATATGATAAAAGAAAAATGAGAGAGGTGCAAATATGAATTGTAAGAATTGTTATCAGGAAATTCCTGATGGAAGTAAGTTCTGTCCACATTGCGGTGCGAAGCAGAATGAAGTACAGCCCAATGCAGAACAGGAAAATGCAGTGAAGAATGATCCGGTACAGGCAACGGGGGCAGCAAAGACAACTGAAAATGCAACGGGTTACCAGGATGCAGCAGGTTATCAGAACAACAGCGGCTATCAGGATGCAGCAGGTTATCAGAACAACAGTGGTTATCAGAACGTGACCGGTTATCAGAATAACGGGCAGAAACCGGAAATTAATTATGTACCATATCTGGTACTTTCCATTATTTCCACAGTATGCTGCTGTCTTCCGTTCGGTATCGTAGGTATTGTATTTTCAGTGAAGATCAACAGTGCATTGAATGCCGGTAATTATGAAGAAGCAGCTCAGAATGCAAAGATGGCAAAAATATGGACGATTGTATCTTTTGTAGTCGGACTGGTTGTAGGAATTTTATACTTTATGTTTGGAATAATAGTAGGAATTGATAATTATTATTAAGAGGTCGAAATGCAAAGGGTGATAAAATTAAGAAACTGGTTTGCACAAAGCCGGAAAAACCGGATTTTATTTCTGGCAGTGATCGGGTGTATGGCAGGGATTGGAGCAGGCTATCTGTATTTCCACAATCCGTTAAAATATCCGCTGCCATGCCTTTTTCACGTGATCACGGGATTGTACTGTCCGGGATGTGGAGCAGGGAGAGCGAGCTACAATATCCTGCATGGAAATTTCCTGACTGCTTTCTGCTACAATCCGGTCATGGTTTTTCTGCTGCCGTTTCTCGGAATTTATTTTGTGACGGTTGCAGCAGACTGGGCATTGACAGGAAAGAATCATGTGGATAAAAAGATCAATCCTAAAATACTTATAGGGATTTTAGTTTTTCTTCTGATTTTCGGAGTGATCAGGAATCTTCCATTTTATCCGTTCAGGCTGTTAGTGCCGGGAGGACTGGCAGAAGTTCTTATGTAAAATTGAATGAGAAAGATAAAAAGTACTTTGAAGCAATTCGGAGTACTTTTTTTGCCCTTAAAAAAGCTTTAAGAAAATTCAGCAAAGAAATCCTGTGATCTGAAAAAGAAATCCTAAGATGTCGGTTGTGAAAATGCAGGGGAGTATGGTATTATATAGGTTGAATGTAAATGACGATACTCAAAAGGCGGATCGTCTGGCTGAAAGAAAGATGGAGGAATGAACAATGATTAACAAACTGGTAGAAAAGATCAAGAAAACCGGAGCACCGATCGTAGTCGGACTTGACCCGATGCTGAGTTATATTCCACAGCATATTTTAGATAAGGCATATGCAGAATACGGAGAGACTCTGGAAGGGGCGGCTGAAGCTGTCTGGCAGTTTAATAAGGAAATTGTAGACAAGACTTATGATCTGATTCCTGCTGTCAAACCTCAGATCGCGATGTATGAGCAGTTGGGTATTCCAGGACTGGAGGCATTTAAGAAGACAGTGGATTACTGCAAGTCAAAAGATCTGGTTATTATCGGAGATGTAAAAAGAGGAGATATCGGGTCAACTTCCGCAGCATATGCGACCGGACATCTTGGAAAGATAAAAGTAGGAAGTAAAGAGTATGTTCCGTTTGGAGAAGATTTCGCAACAGTCAATCCATATCTGGGGTCCGATGGTGTGAATCCGTTTATTGATGTATGTAAGGAAGAAAAGAAAGGACTTTTCATTCTTGTTAAAACTTCCAATCCGTCCAGCGGAGAATTTCAGGACAGACTGATCGACGGAAGACCGCTATATGAGCTGGTTGGAGAGAAAGTTGCCGAGTGGGGAGCTGAGTGTATGGGTGATGAGTACAGCTATATCGGAGCTGTTGTAGGAGCAACCTATCCTGAGATGGGAAAAGTACTCAGAAAGATCATGCCGAAGTCTTATATTTTAGTACCGGGATATGGAGCACAGGGCGGAAAAGGAAAAGACCTGGTTCATTTCTTTAATGAAGACGGACTGGGTGCGATCGTAAATTCTTCCCGTGGAATTATCGCAGCTTATAAGCAGGAAGCTTATGCAAAATTCGGAGCAGAGAATTTTGGCGATGCATCCAGAGCAGCAGTAGAAGCGATGATTGCAGATATCAGCGGGGCACTTGCAGCAAAATAAGTGAAGTTCAGGTAAAAGGAGTACAGTATGGCAAAGCAGAAAGAGAATGCGGTGGTAGCATCTCAGGAGCAGCTGGCAGACGGAATCTACAGCATGTGGATTCAGACGCAGGCAGCAGACACGGCAAAGCCGGGGCAGTTCATTTCCATGTATACGACAGATGGAAGCAAGTTACTGCCACGCCCGATCAGCATTTGTGAGATCGACCGTACGCGGGGAATGCTTCGGGTGGTTTATCGTGTGACAGGAGAAAATACAGGAACGGAGCAGTTTTCAAAGCTGAAATCAGGGGATACGATCCCGGTGATCGGACCGCTTGGGAATGGATTCCCGTACGAAAAAGCAGAAGGAAAGAAAGTCTTCCTGATGGGAGGAGGAATCGGTGTACCACCGATTCTGGAGCTGGCGAAGCAGATGAAGTGTGAAAAGAAGCAGATCCTTGCAGGATACCGGGATGCACAGACCTTTTTGAAAGAGGAGTTTGAGGCAAACGGAGAACTGTATATTTCCACGGAAGACGGAAGTGTCGGAACAAAGGGAAATGTTATGGATGCGATCCGCGAGAATGGACTGAAAGCAGACATGATTTATGCGTGCGGACCAACGCCGATGCTGCGTGCCATTAAGCAGTACGCAGAAGAGCAGGGAATCGAATGTTACATTTCCCTGGAAGAAAGAATGGCGTGTGGAATCGGTGCCTGTCTTGCGTGCGTATGCAGGTCAAAAGAAAAGGATGCCCACAGTAATGTGAATAATAAGCGGATCTGTAAAGACGGTCCGGTATTCCTGGCAACGGAGGTGGAGATCTGATGGATATGAGTGTAAAGATAGCCGGAGTAGAGTGGAAGAATCCGGTGACAGTTGCATCAGGAACATTTGGCTCAGGAGAAGAGTTTTCTGAATTTGTTGATCTGAACCGCCTGGGAGCTGTAACGACCAAAGGTGTGGCAAATGTGCCATGGCCGGGAAATCCGACACCGCGTGTGGCAGAAGTTTACGGTGGAATGATGAATGCCATCGGATTGCAGAATCCGGGGATTGATCTGTTCTGCAAAAGGGATATCCCGTATCTGAAGAAGTTTGATACAAAGATCATTGTGAATGTCTGTGGTCATGCACCGGAAGAGTACCTGGAAGTGGTAGAACGACTGGCGGATGAGCCGATCGATATGATGGAGATCAACATTTCCTGCCCAAATGTGAATGCAGGTTTTCTCGCTTTTGGGCAGGATGCAAAGCATGTAGAAGAACTGACCGGACAGATCAAAAAGATTGCGAAGCAGCCGATCATCATGAAGCTGACGCCGAATGTAACGGATATTACTGAGATCGCAAAGGCTGCAGAGGCAGGAGGAGCGGATGCAGTTTCCCTGATCAATACACTGACCGGTATGAAGATCGATATCAACCGGAAGACATTTGCCGTAGCAAATAAAACCGGGGGAGTTTCAGGTCCGATCGTAAAGCCGATCGCAGTCCGTATGGTTTATCAGGTGGCACAGGCGGTCAATATTCCGATCATCGGAATGGGTGGCATTTCCTGTGCGGAGGATGCGATAGAATTTCTGCTTGCAGGAGCAAGTGCGGTGTCGGTCGGAACGGCAAACTTCCATGATCCGGCAGTGACTTTGAAGGTGATCGACGGAATCGAGGCATATATGAAAAAGAATGGCTTTGAGACTGTAAAAGATATGGTTGGAATTGTAAAATAGGAGGACAGGAACGATGGAAGCATACAAGAAAGAATTTATCGAATTTATGGTAGAGAGTGATGTTCTGAAATTCGGAGATTTCACACTGAAAAGCGGAAGAAAATCTCCATTCTTCATGAATGCAGGAGCATATGTGACAGGTTCTCAGTTAAAGAGACTGGGTGAATATTATGCAAAGGCGATCCATGATACATACGGGGATGATTTTGATGTATTATTCGGACCGGCATATAAGGGTATTCCGCTGGGAATCGTTACTGCGATCGCATACAGTGAACTTTACGGAAAAGAAGTCCGTTACTGTTCAGACCGGAAAGAGGAAAAAGATCATGGAGCGGATAAGGGAAGTTTCCTTGGCAGTAAATTAAAAGACGGCGACAGAGTCATCATGATCGAAGATGTTACAACATCCGGTAAGTCCATGGAAGAAACTGTTCCAAAGGTAAAAGGTGCGGCTGATGTAACGATCGTAGGACTGATGGTTTCACTGAACCGTATGGAAGTCGGTAAAGGCGGCGAAAAGTGTGCGTTGGATGAAATAAAAGAACTTTACGGATTTGATACAGCGGCGATCGTTACAATGGAAGAGGTCGTAGAGTGTCTGTATAATAAAGAGTGCAACGGCAAAGTTGTCATTGATGATACATTAAAAGCGGCGATCGACGCATATTATGAAAAGTATGGAGTAAAATAAGGAGGCACATTTTATGGAAAAGGCATATCGTACAATGAAGAACAGTGGTGCAGGCAGTATTGTAATTGGAATTATCATCCTTGTGACAGGTGTGGCTGCGGGAGTCATTTCCATTGTGAATGGTGCAAGTCTGTTAAAAAATAAGAACGAGATTACATTTTAAAAGGGCAGTCCCCTCCCGGGAAAAGGAGGGGGCTTTTTATGAAGGTGCAGGATTTTGACGAATAAAGAAGCAAAGAGAGTCAGGACGCTGGGAAAGGTTCTGTTTATTTTATATATATTTTTTCTGGTATACTTCCTTTTTTTATCGGATTGGTATGGCAGAGAAGGCGTGATGGAAGATTATCATTATAATCTGGTTTTGTTCAGGGAAATTAAACGGTTTATTCTTTACCGCAATCAGTTGGGAACATTTGCGGTATTTTCTAATCTGTTTGGAAATATACTTATTTTTATGCCTTATGGCTACTTTCTTACGATGGCGGGGAAAAGAAAAAGTTTCTTTAGAACGTTATTTTACAGTATGGGTCTGAGCCTGGGGGTAGAAGTGATGCAGTTGCTTACAAAAGTTGGAAGTTTTGATGTAGATGATATCCTGCTCAATACTGTTGGCGGAGTACTGGGATTCCTCATCTATATGACAGGAGATCTGATAAGGAGAAGACATGTTCGGAATAGGAAAAAGTGAAGAAGAACGTCGCAGAGAAAAAGAACGAAAGAAACGCGGGATGAGAAAGTATGGACAGTCCTACCTGAAGCCATCGCGGAGAGGAAGTATTTCCTGCTGGTGTACCGGAGGTTCACTGGTGATTCTGGCAGGATGTATTTTATATGCATTCCTTTCCAGGGGGAAAGCGGCAGGGATTGTGGGAGGACTTTCAGTGGTATCCTTTGTGATTGATATATATGGAATGTACTGTGCAGTACAGGGATTTTTAGAAAGAGACAGACGGTATTTAAATTGTAAAATCGGACTTGGTGTTGGTGTTATCACGCTGATCTTATTTATGGCAATCTTGGTAGGAGGTCTTGGATAGATGAGTTTATCAGAAATTCAGAAAGAAAGAAATGAACAGTGCCGGGAAAGGCATGAACTGGCGGTCAACCGGATCCGGTCTATGGTGACGGAAGAGACGGTCGAGAAGGCATACGTGGGATATTTTCAGGATGTGGCATTATTTTTACTGGAGCTGGAGAATACAAGACGGAAAGTAGCTTCAGGAGAATGGGAAAACTACACGCTGGAGCAGATGCGTAGCTTAAATGAAATACTTTACAGTGACATTCTGGATAAAAATTATGAACGAAGTTATGCAAATCCGGAATATGCAGTGAGCAGTTTTGGAACAGAAATGGGACAACTGCTCAGTTTACTTTATGCAGAATTGCGGGGCGGCATCCCTTATGCATTTGAGGAGAAGACAGATTATCTGACCATTCTGTATGAGTTATTTATCGAGGTGTATAACTGTTTTGAGAATGCTGCACTGGAGGAAGCATCGGAACAGAGCACAGCGGATGAAAAAGAAAGCGGAGCAGCCGGGGCAGAGAAGCAGATTCCATCCGCAGAACAGATCCGGGAGATCTTATACTGGTATGCCAGTGATTACTGCGATGTATTTCTTGCAGACCGGATTCTGGAGCAGATTGATCCGTCCTTTTCTTTTGCGGCAGATCTGATCGAGACGGCGGACCTTGATTCGGATGAATATTTATACCGTTTTGGCGAGTACATTTCCAAAAATGAACTGGGAACAGCACATCATCTGAGAAATCTTCCGCAGGAGACTTTACAGAAGATGGCAGATGTCTATACAGAAGGTTATCGGATCGGATTTATTAATACCGGAAAGGATCTGTCAAAAAAGAAGGTCGTAAATATCCGCTACAGCCTTGGATTTGAAAAAGTGGTTCGTCTGGCGATCGAAAATTTTAAGAAGATGGGACTGAAGCCGGTGATTTACCGTGCCGCTGCCAGTGTGATCACAAAGAGAGAGCATCATAAGATCGGGTATTATGGCTGTATCGCGAACCAGCAGTACGAGTATGACCACCGGCAGGATCAGGCATTATTTATGGATAAGCGGTATATTGAGCGGAAACTGGAAGTGATGAAGACCGTCTACGAACAGAACCGGGAACTGGCAGCAGGATTTGCAGGTCCGGCAGTCATGGAGATTTTTGGAGAGACGCCGTTTTCACCGGAAGCGAAAGCCTCTGCCCCGGCTTATTCGGAGGCACAGAGAAGTCTTGCACTTCTTTATGACAGCCGTTCCGGGCAACTGACGAATGAATATATCAAAGGAGATGAACGCAGTTTTACGATCATCGCATATCCCGTTCCTGAGATCGGTTCAGACTATGCAGAGATTTTCGACGAAGTGATCCGCATTAATACACTGGATGCGAAACTGTATGAGCAGGTGCAGCAGACCATGATCGATGCCCTGGATCAGGGAGTCTATGTCAGGGTCAAAGGAAAAGGAAAGAATCAGACCGATATGCATGTAGAACTGTACCGGCTGAAAGACCCGGCAAAAGAGACGATCTTTGAAAATTGCGTGGCAGATGTCAACATTCCGGTAGGGGAGGTATTCACATCACCGGTACTGAACGGGACAAACGGAGTCCTGAATGTCAGCAAAGTTTATTTAGATGGTTTACAGTACCGCAATCTGAAACTTACGTTCAAGGATGGAAAAATCACAGATTATACGTGTGACAACTTCTCAGACGAAGCCGAGAACCGGAAATATATTTATGATAATGTACTGAAAAATCATGAGACTCTTCCTCTGGGAGAGTTCGCCATCGGAACGAATACGACTGCCTATGTGGTGGCAAGAAAATATGGCATCGAAGATAAGATGCCGATCCTGATCGCAGAGAAGACAGGACCTCATTTTGCAGTGGGAGATACGTGCTATTCCTGGAGTGAGGAAATCCGTGTATACAATCCAAATGGAAAGGAAATCGTTGCGAAAGACAATTCCTGCTCGCTTCTGCGAAAGGAAGATGTATCCAAAGCATACTTCAACTGTCATACAGATATAACCATACCTTATGAAGAGTTAGAAGAAATAAGTGTAGTGACAAAAGACGGCACAGACATTATACTATTAAGAGACGGAAGATTTGTATTACCTGGCACGGAAGTGCTGAATGAACCATTAGAAAAGGATACAGACCACTGAAGGAGGAAATGAAATGCCAAAAGTAGGAATTGTCATGGGCAGTGACTCAGATCTGAAAGTAATGAGCAAGGCAGCGGCAACGTTGGAAAAGTTCGGAATTGATTATGAGATGACGATCATTTCAGCACACCGTATGCCGGATGTATTTTTTGACTGGGCAAAGGCAGCCGAAGGAAAAGGAATCAAAGTGATCATCGCAGGTGCAGGAATGGCAGCTCATCTGCCGGGAATGTGTGCAGCGTTGTTCCCGATGCCGGTCATCGGAATCCCGATGTCAGGAAAAAATCTTGAGGGGATGGATGCACTTTATTCTATCGTTCAGATGCCACCTGGAATCCCGGTTGCAACAGTTGCCATCGACGGAGGAATGAATGCGGCAATTCTTGCAGCAAAGATGCTTGCAATGTCCGATCCGGAACTTCTTGAGAAATTAAAAGCGTACTCTGCCGAGATGAAAGAGACGGTTCAGGCGAAGGCAGACCGGCTTGCAGAAGTAGGTTATGAAGAATATCTGAAAGAGAAATAAGGAGATAAAATTATGGATTATAAGACATCAGGTGTTGATATCGAGGCAGGATACAGATCAGTGGAACTGATGAAAAAATATGTAAAAGAGACGATGAGACCGGAAGTTCTCGGAGGACTCGGCGGATTTTCAGGTGCATTTTCACTTGCAAAGATCAAGGAGATGGAAGAGCCGGTTCTGCTCTCAGGAACAGACGGTTGTGGAACCAAGGTAAAGCTTGCAATGGTGATGGACAAGCATGATACGATCGGTATTGATGCGGTTGCCATGTGCGTGAACGATATTGCATGTGCAGGCGGTGAGCCACTGTTCTTCCTGGATTATATTGCATGCGGAAAGAATTATCCTGAGAAGATCGCATCCATCGTGAAAGGTGTGGCAGAGGGATGTAAGCAGTCGGATGCAGCACTGATCGGTGGAGAGACGGCAGAGCATCCGGGACTGATGCCGGAAGATGAGTATGATCTTGCCGGATTTGCGGTAGGTGTATGCGACAAAAAAGAGATGATCACGGGAGAAAATCTGAAAGCGGGAGATGTCCTGATCGGTATGGCATCCTCCGGTGTGCATAGTAATGGATTCTCTCTTGTAAGAAAAGTGTTTGATATTACGAAAGAGTCACTGGATACATATTATGAAGAACTTGGAACTACTTTAGGCGAGGCTCTTCTTGCTCCGACAAGAATCTATGTAAAGGCACTGAAGAGTATTAAAAATGCGGGAGTTACTGTAAAGGCATGCAGCCATATCACAGGCGGCGGATTCTACGAGAATATTCCGCGTATGCTCAAGGACGGTACGCACGCAGTAGTGGAAAAGGACAGCTATCCGGTACCACCGATTTTTGCAAAGCTTGCGAAAGACGGAGAGATTGAAGAGCAGATGATGTATAATACGTTCAACATGGGACTCGGAATGATTCTTGCTGTTGATCCGGAAGATGTAGAGAAAACCATGGATGCGATCCGTGCAGCCGGAGATGCACCATATGTAGTAGGCAAGATCGAAGAGGGCGAAAAGGGAGTGACCTTATGCTAAGAGTTGTAGTGATGGTTTCCGGCGGCGGAACAAATCTGCAGGCGATCCTGGATGCGGTGGATGCAGGCAGGATTACGAATACAGAGATCGTCGGAGTTATCAGCAATAATAAAAATGCATATGCACTGACGCGGGCTGCGGAACATGGGATCAAGGCAGAATGTATTTCGCCGAAGGATTATGAGTCCAGAGCAGAATTTAATGAGGCATTGATCGGGGGCGTAGATTCCTATCAGCCGGATCTGGTCGTACTGGCAGGCTACCTGGTGGTGATCCCTCCGGAAATGATCGCAAAATACAGAAACCGGATGATCAATATTCATCCTTCCCTGATCCCGGCTTTTTGCGGAACAGGATTTTACGGACTGAAAGTGCATGAGGCAGCACTGGAACGTGGCGTAAAAGTAGTTGGTGCTACCGTGCATTTTGTAGATGAAGGGACAGATACAGGTCCGATCATTTTACAGAAAGCAGTAGAAGTAGAGAACGGAGATACACCGGAGATCCTTCAGCACAGAGTGATGGAGCAGGCTGAATGGAAGATCCTTCCAAAAGCGATCGACCTGATCGCAAATGGCAGGGTGAAAGTAGAAGGTCGCAGAACCGTGATCGAAGATTAAAGAATATCACGTGCAGAAGCAATGCACAGGAAAATGCGTCTGCTAAGAGCAGGCGTGTTTTTCATTTTAACAGATTGCAACAGATATTTTACAACTTTAAATAACAGGATGATCACGCAGCAGTTGCGTGGCGAGTTCAGGAGGAGAAGACCATGAAAATATTAATCGTAGGAAGCGGCGGAAGAGAACATGCGATTGCAGCAAGCGTTGCGAAAAGTCCAAAGGCAGAGAAAATTTACTGTGCACCGGGAAACGCAGGAATTGCAGAGTATGCAGAATGCGTAGCGATCGGTGCGATGGAATTTGAAAAGCTGGCAGCATTTGCAAAAGAAAAAGAGATTGATCTTTGTATTGTCGGAATGGATGATCCATTAGTTGGAGGACTGGTTGACACACTGGAAGAGGCAGGGATTCGCACATTCGGACCAAAGAAAAATGCAGCGATCCTGGAGGGATCTAAGGCATTTTCAAAAGATCTGATGAAGAAATATCATATCCCGACAGCAGCTTATGAGAATTTCACAGACCCGGATGCTGCAATCGCTTATCTGGAAAATGCGAAATTCCCGATCGTTCTTAAGGCGGACGGACTTGCACTTGGAAAAGGTGTACTGATCTGTCAGGATTTAGAAGAGGCAAAAGCCGGTGTAAAAGAGATCATGCTGGATAAGAAATTTGGTTCTGCAGGAAATGAGATGGTCATTGAAGAATTTATGACGGGACGTGAAGTTTCAGTTCTTTCCTTTGTTGACGGAAAGACCATTAAGACTATGACCAGTGCCCAGGATCATAAGAGAGCCGGTGATGGAGATACCGGACTGAATACAGGCGGTATGGGAACGTTTTCGCCAAGTCCGTTCTATACGAAAGAAGTGGAGGACTTCTGCAACAAATATATTTACCAGGCAACCGTAGATGCGATGGCAGCAGAGGGACGCCCGTTCAAGGGAATCATCTTCTTTGGACTGATGCTTACGGAAGATGGTCCGAAAGTACTGGAATATAATGCCCGTTTTGGTGATCCGGAGGCACAGGTTGTATTACCACGTATGAAAAATGATCTCATTGAGGTAGCTGAGGCCTGTATCGATGGAACGTTGGATCAGATCGATCTTCAGTTTGAAGATAATGCAGCAGTATGTGTGGTACTGGCATCGGACGGCTATCCGGTTAAATATGAAAAGGGATTCCCGATTGAAGGACTGGATGAGTTCAAAAAGCATGACGGATATTACTGCTTCCATGCTGGAACAAAGTTCAACGAGGATGGAAAGATCGTGACAAATGGTGGCCGTGTCCTCGGAGTAACTGCAAAAGGAAAAGACTTAAAAGAAGCCCGTGCAAATGCCTATGCAGCAACAGAGTGGGTGAAGTTTGAGAATAAATATATGCGGCATGATATCGGAAAGGCGATTGATGAGGCGTAAATTTGTAGTTGTTGAGGTGAGATGCTTGTAAATCAGAAAGCTTCTTTGTGGCGAATCGGACGCGGAAAGCAGAGATATTCCTTCGCAGTGCAGGCTCGCTTTACCTCAGCCCGTTGACCGTTTGTAACTCGAAAGTGGAAATCTTCGTGCA